>OAXJ01000985.1_pt1 | contig 23381 bp, 23 predicted proteins | sample 1517241 | NCBI WGS metagenome assembly OAXJ01 (sample SAMEA2580293, study PRJEB22360) | human gut metagenome | biome: human gut; feature: human-associated habitat; material: faeces | place: Denmark | collected 2008/2010 | reverse complement strand
TGCTGTGCATATTCCATATGACCAGATGGAAGACCAGCTTGTTAAACTTTCTAAGGATAAGGTAAATATTTTATACAGCTATTCTTTCCTTTGCCAGTTGAGCCAGAAAGCTGCTTATATGCTTGCTGATAAAGGTTACCCTGTGATGGAAGTTATCGGCGGTTTTAAAGGCTGGAAAAAACGTGATTTTGATATTGTAGAAAACGATGAATCGGATTATCCCGGTTAAGTCTTCTGCTGCTTTTTGATACAAAACAGGAATCCTGCGGGTTTCCTGTTTTTATGTTAAGATTTTTTTAAAATTGTGTTACATGACGTTATTTTTAAGCAATTTTTTAATTTTGAGGGTTTATAAACATTAAGGAAGCATTAAAAACTTATGAAGTTGGATGGTCTTAAACTAAACAATAATATACAAACGCCTGTGCAAGGCAATGTGCGAAATAACGTTTCAAATGCTATAGAAAATCAAACTCTGACGGCGCCGACACAGATTGACTCTCAACGGGTTGAGGGTGCAACCTCAAGCGCTGCTTCAAATCCAATAAACAATAAAGCAGCTGAAACGTTAAAAGCACAGGTGCTTGCACAGGCTCCTATTTCATATGCGTATGTGAGAGATATTAAGCTTCCGTTTTCTCCTCCTGCAAAGCTTTTTAAACTGGCAAACGGCCAGAAAGTAGCTGTGCTTGAGAAAAAAGGCCCTACTGTTCTTGAAACATACTATAACGTTGGTTCTATGAACGAGCCTGATGATAAAAGAGGCATCAGCCATTTTAATGAACACATGGCGTTTAACGGCTCAAAAAGCCCCACTGGCGGAGGGCTCAAAGCCGGAGACTTTTTCAGAATTGTTAATGAGCTTGGTGCGATTACAAATGCTTCCACAGGTTTTTCGCAGACCAACTACTTTGTAACATCGCAGCTTCTCGGCAAAGGCAATGTGTTTGATTCAACAGCTTATATCCAGTCGGAACAGCTTCAGTATCCTGAACATACTGCCGAAATGGTGGAAAAAGAAAAAGGCCCTGTTACCTCTGAAATCAGCATGGTTGGTGACCAGAGCGAGAATATTGCATTGAATAACTGTGTAAGAAACCTTTTTCAAATCCAATCAACTTCGTCTGATTTAGTTGCGGGTTCTATTTCCAATATAAACAAACTCACAAGAAAAGACACGCTTGACTATTACAACCTGTGGTACACTCCGGACAACTGCGCAACCGTTGTCACAGGCGAGGTTCCTGCTGCCGAAGCAATAAATACAATTGCAAAATACTTTAACAAAAGCGCTTATGTTCCTGTTCAAAATAGAAAATATCAGGAATTTAACGGTATACAAAAACCTGTCAGGGTCGATGTAAAAATGCCAAAAGCCCAGTCTAGCATTTTTGCACTCGGTTTTGCAGGGCCAAAAAACAATTCCACCAAAGAAAATATTGAGATGGAAGTGCTTATGACAGCACTTCTGGGGTATAAAAACGCAAGAATCAGCAGAGCATTGAATAAAATTCAATCCAGCGCAATGATGAACATCGAAAGAGTGGGCAACCGTCCAACAGACCCCAAGGCCATTATGATTGCGTCTCAATCTACACCTCAAAAGACAGAAGATGTAATAAAAACAGTCTACGCTGAAATAAACAAGCTCTCACAAAAACCGCTTACACAAGAAGAGCTCGACACAGCCAAAAAGATTTTGAAAATGACATATTCAAAAGTGTCTGAAAACTCGCAGCTTCTAAATAATTTGATAGGCAATGCGCTTTTGGATGATGACCTTGCATATGTGGAAAACTATCTTCCGATTTTAGACAGCATAACAGCTGCTGATATTTCAGCTTTTGCAAAGAAATATCTGGATTTGAACAAGGCCTCTTTATCTGTTGTGCATCCCGAAAATTTAGAAGACACATCTATCATGGCCAATTATCAAAATGCAAACAAAAAGTTTGATGTAAGACTTTCTCAAATGACTCCTTCAGCAAACGCAAATACAGTGTCTTTTAAAGCACGTCTCGAAGACAAGATGATGGATTTGAGCAAGGTTAAGCAGTACAAGCTTGCAAATAACATGGAGATTGTTCTCAACCCTAACAAGTCTGATATTTCTACATCTGAAATAGTTTTGCAAACAACACAACCGGCTGATGTAAAACCTGCTGTGCCCGCAATACTTTCCGTGATTCTTAACGAAGGCTCTAAAGACAAAAACTATGATGCTTTTTACAAAGATGTTTACAAAGCCGGCATGTCTTTAAAATTTGATGCGGATTTTCAATCCGTAAGTGCAAACGTTACTTCTCTTGCATCAGACACAGGCATGGCCATTGACCTTATCAAAGAGGTTTTTGAGCAGCCAAGATTCAGCGAAAAAAGCTTTAACTATGCAAAAGAGCTTGTCAGAGAAGCTGTCTCAAATATTGATGCTTCAGCTTCGGAAACCGCATCAAATGCTCTGTTCCCTAATCTAACAGAGTTTGCAACCAAAGAGCAGGTGCTCGCATCTATTGATGAAATAACCATGGATGATGTAAAAAGCTTTTTTAATTACATAAAACAAAACGCTATGGCAAAGGGCGTTTTTACAGCTCCTTTTGAAAAAAATCCTAATCTTGAAAACACGGTTGTTACAAAACTGTCTGCCGGATTAGGTGACTTTAAAGAATTCAGCACAGAGCATTTTAAATCTTTTGCACCTGTTGCTCAAAATCAGGTTTTAACAAAAGCACAGCAAAGAAATCAGGCTGATATTATTCAGGCATACAAATTTAAAACAAACTACAACCCCAAAGACCACGCAGTGTTTACACTGTTAAACACAATTCTTGGCGGAGGACCGTCATCTCGTCTTTTTGAAGATTTGAGAGAAAAACAAAAACTGGCTTACAGAGTAGAATCCAATATTGATTTTGTCGGCGATACAGGCGTTGTGTCTCTCGGTATCAAAACAACTACAGACAATCCGTCAGAAAATATACAACAATACGACAACGTAAAAAAATCGTTGGATGGATTTAAAAACCATATTGAAAAAATGAAAAACGAGCTTGTTACTCCCCAAGAGCTTGAGGCAGCAAAGCTTATGATTAAAACAAAACTCTTAAATTCCATTGAAACATCAGACTCTCAAACAGCTGTGCTAAACAGTTCAAAAGACTCTTTAAACGGTATTGCAACTGTTAATGACAGCCTAAAACTCATAGAAGAAGTGAGTGCTCAGGATATTCAAAACGCTGCAAAATACATCTTTAGCGGAAATTCCATTACCTCAATTCTTGCAAGCCAGAAAACGCTTGATAACATGAATTTATCCGAGACGGTTTAAGATATTTTGTATCTGCTCTTTTTCTTCCTGCGGGATGTCGAATTTCAGATATTCTTCATAATACTCTTTTGCGTCTTCCATATCACCGCGCGCCATAAACAGCATACCCAGACGCTTGTAACCCAGCGGGAATTTGTCGTTTACGGCAATACTTTTTAAAAGGTTTGATATTGCTTTGTCGATTTCGTCATTAGCCTCGTAAGCAAGAGCTGTCTGATAGAATATCAGTTCGTTGTCTTCAATATAATTTAAAACTTCTTCAAAGTTAGCAATGGCGCTGTCATAATCACCCAGCTCAAAATAGACCATTCCAAGGTCCCAGTTTGCGTCATAGTTTTTTGGAGCAAGCTCTAAGACAGAATCAAGCGCATCAATTGCATCGTCATAGCGTTTGTCTTCAATATAAATTCTGGCAAGGTAGTGTCTCAAAGCAGCATTGTCACTAACAAGCGCAATTGCTCCTTGCAAAAGGTCGATTGCATCCCAAAGGCGGTTTTCTTTGTAATAAATATCAGCAAGGTTGATGTAGGTTTCCACCATTTTGTCATCAATGAAAAGCGCTTTTTTAAAATATTCTTCGGCCATTGTTGTCTGGCCGAGGTGCGAATAGCACAGCCCTATGTTATTGTACAGGTGAGGGTTTTTGTTATCCTTATCAAGAAGCTTTTTAAATTCTTCCATCGCACCTTCATAATCTCTTTTTTTAAAAAGAGTCATAGCGCTTTCAAGCTGTGTATCAAAGTTTTTTTCTTCCATAAATATAAATCCGCCTTTATCGCTTTGTCATCGTTATTATATTTAATTATAGACGAAAAAAACTAGTTTAGATAATCGTTAAGCTTTCCGGAATTTATGAGCTCCTTGAGCTCTGTATAACCTCCGACATGTTTACCGTTTATCACAACTTGAGGCACGGTTGCACGGCCTGTAGGGATATCAAAAAGCTCTGCAAGCATTTTTCGTATGTCTTCTTCATTTTGCGAGATGTCATACTCTGTGTAGTCCAGATAATTGTCTTTGAGCTTTTCTTTAGCCTTTATGCAAAACGGACACGTTGGAAGTGTGTATATTTCAATTTCATTCTTAGTCATAGTGCAATTATACCGGCAGACGGCATCTGTTTCATTGCCGGAAGGTATAATCTATGCATTTAAAATATGAGACAAAAGTGCATTGGCTATATCCACAAGCGTGTTGGCAAGAAACACAAGCATCAACAGTATGGCAAACCATTTTTGTATATCTTTTACAAGAATGATTCTTTTGTTTGAGCGTTTGTCTGTGAGCTCTTTGTATTCGTCTTTGTTAGGTGCTTTGGGCAGATCTTCTTCCAGCTTTTCTATAACAGCATTGTATTTGATTTTTATAATTGTGGAGTATGCATCCTGATTGGATATCCACATTATGCAAGACGCAATGCCGAAAATTTCAAGACCAAGCAGCAGAAAAAACTGCGAGGGCATTATCATTTTTGCAAATATGAGGCTGAATAAAAACACTGCCGAAAAAATCATGAAAAATCTGTTAATCATAAAAGAGCGGTTGATAAAACTCTCTTTCATTTCGTTATAAATTCTGTATTGCTCGAGTATTAAATGTTTTTCGTCCATAATAAACTCCGGAATTTTTAGTAATGCATTTATTTTAGCATAATAGTGAATTTTTGTTACATTTGCTGACATAAATGGCAAAAAAATACTTTCAGGCGTTTTATACTTGTAACAAGTAAGGAGTGTAAAAATGATTCAATCCGTAAATACAGTAAGCTCAAATACAAATTGCTGCGGTACTAAAAGAAAACAGTCATTCGGACGTACAGATTCCGAATATAAACAGCCTTCCAAAGCCGGAAGATTGGCAGCTTATACAGCTACACAATTTGCAGCAGGCGCTGTAGTGAGCGGTATTTTTGACGGAATGACAAACCTGTACAGGAAAGTAGCCAAAAATAAAGATTTGCTCAAGCTAAAAGAAATGGGTGTTCGTGCAGGATTTACAGGTACTTGTTTTGCCGTAATCGGTCTTGTGTTCACGGCAATCGGTGCTATGATGGCTAAAAAACATAAAGACTAAATTGCAGCTTTTGCTTATATTTGAAATTTATATGATGAATGTCACGAGGAGTAAAAATATTAGTTTTAAAGGTAAAATTATCGACGCTCACACACACGTTGGAAAATGGGGGCAGGCTTTGTATTCCCAAAATGACCTTGATATTTTTATTAAATCGTCTCTTGATGGCGGAGATGTGATTGAAAAAATGATTGTGTCAAACCTGAGCTGTATCGAGACCGAAGGCATTCTTGATGAAATGCAGGGAAATAAACAGCTTTTAGAAATTGCAAAAAATAACCCCAAAATAGCGCCTCTTGCCGTTTGCCAGCCTAATATTACTAATGGTGATACAACGCTGATTGAAAGACTATTTAAAGAAAATCCGGACAGCTTTACCGGTCTTAAGTTCCACCCCAAAAGTATGCAGTTGTCTGCGTCTGACAGGGCATATGACTCTTATCTGGATTTTGCGCACAAGCATAATCTGCCTTGCCTTTTTCATTCAGACAGAACCTTTGATGTTGATTACGGGCAGGGCAATATTGTGAAAAGATGCGAGTATTCTCGGCCTGACCAGATTTATGAGCTTGCCAAAAGGCATAAAGATGTCCCTGTAATACTGGGCCATATGGGTGGCAACACCGGAAACAATACAAAAGCTGCCGTTGATATTATGGTTGAATCAATAGAAAATAATTCCGCTAAATTATATGCTGATATTTCCTGGGTAAATGCAGATACAACAGAAAAACCGGATATTATTGAAGCTATAAAAATGTTGAAAAATACATCAAAAGGTGATAAAACAGACAGGCTATTATTCGGTACTGACGCGCCGATAGGCAGATTTGGCGCAAACGGTGAAAACGGCCTGAAACCTCGTGAAGCTTACCAAAAAGTTGTGACTGATGTCAAAAATGCTATAAAAAATGCTTTTTCTCAAAAAGAAGCAGATGAGTTAATAGAAAAAATATTCTACAAAAATGCAGATAATTTGTTTTTTTCTAAAGAGCTGTTTTGAAAAAATTGCCTGTTTATACAGGAATTGCTGTTTTGGGTGTTGCGCTGTCTTTTGTGGGTGTAAAAATGCATAATAAAAAGGATATACCTGTATTAAAAAATATTCAAAATGAACAATCTGCTAATAAAACAGATACATTCGCCAGCGGCTCAAAAATATTTTCATCTTTTAGTATAAATTATTAAAAGGTATTAAAGGCAACAATACTTAATTTTTTCTTTAAAAAATTTCATTTTTATGCAAGAATTTTTATAAGATAGCATTATGCTGTCTTATAAAGTTGTCACATAATAAATGACAAATAATAGTAGTACTAGTTAAATAAAAAAGGAAAAACGAAATGGCAAGACAAGTCCCATTGGAAAAAGTTAGAAACTTCGGGATTGCAGCTCACATCGACGCCGGTAAAACAACTACAACAGAACGTATCTTGTTTTATACAGGTAAAACTCACAAATTAGGTGAAGTACACGATGGTGCAGCAGTTACCGACTTTATGGATCAAGAACGTGAACGTGGTATCACTATCCAATCAGCTGCTGTTACAGCTATGTGGAATGGTCACCAATTAAACATCATCGACACACCCGGCCACGTTGACTTCACTATCGAAGTAGAACGTTCACTGCGTGTATTAGACGGTGTTGTATCTGTATTCTGTGCGGTTGGTGGTGTTCAATCTCAATCTGAAACAGTTTGGAGACAGGCTAACAGATACGAAGTTCCTCGTATGGTATTTGTAAACAAAATGGACAGAACAGGTGCTAACTTCTACCGTGTTCTTGAACAATTGAGAAACAGACTGGGTGCAAATGCTCATCCTATCCAATTACCTATCGGTGCAGAAGACCAGTTCAAAGGTATTATCGATCTTATTGATATGAAAGCTCACATCTACACTAACGATTTGGGTACTGATATCAAAGTTGAAGATATTCCGGCTGACATGTTAGACAAAGCTAACGAATATCACGCAGCTTTAGTTGAAGCTATTTCTGAACACGATGATGAATTGATGATGAAATTCCTCGAAGGTGAAGAACCTACAATGGAAGAGCTTAAAAGAGTACTTAGAAAAGCAACTTGCGAAAACAAAATTGTTCCTATGTGCTGTGGTACAGCGTTTAAAAACAAAGGTGTTCAATTGTTGTTAGACAATGTTGTTAACTACCTTCCTTCTCCTGTAGATGTAAAAGCTATTGAAGGCGAATTGGAAGATGGTACAAAAGTTGAAAGACACTCTTCAGAAGACGAACCTTTTGCAGCACTCGCATTCAAAGTTATGACTGACCCTTATGTTGGTCGTTTGACATTCTTGCGTGTATACTCAGGTAAATTGACAGCAGGTTCTTATGTTCTTAACGCTACTAACGGTAAAAAAGAACGTATTTCAAGACTTGTACAAATGTACGCTGATCAAAGAAACGAAATCCAAGAAGTTTACGCAGGCGACATTTGCGCAGCTGTTGGTTTGAAAGACACAACAACAGGTGATACACTTTGTGATGAAAAAGCACCTATCATCTTAGAAAGAATGACATTCCCTGAGCCTGTAATCTCTGTAGCTATTGAACCTAAAACAAAAGCTGACCAGGATAAAATGGGTATTGCTCTTCAAAAACTTGCTGAAGAAGATCCTTCTTTCCGTGTTAAATCTGATACAGAAACAGGCCAGACAATCATCTCCGGTATGGGTGAGTTACACTTAGACATCATCGTAGACAGACTTTTGAGAGAATTCAAAGTTGATGCTAACGTTGGTAAACCACAGGTTGCTTACCGTGAAACTATCAGAGGCAATGCTGACCAGGATTCTAAATTCATCCGTCAATCAGGTGGTAAAGGTCAATACGGTCACGTTAAAATCCAAATCGAACCTGCTGAAGAAAATGCAGGATTCGTGTTCGAAAACAAAATCGTTGGTGGTGCTATTCCTAGAGAATACATCGAACCTGCAAGAAAAGGTATGGAAGAAGCTCTTGAAGGCGGCGTACTCGCAGGATTCCCGATGATTGACGTTAAAGTTACACTTTACGATGGTTCTTACCACGAAGTTGACTCTTCTGAAATGGCGTTTAAAATCGCAGGTTCTATGGCTATCAAAGAAGGTACTAAAAAAGCTAAACCTTGTATCTTAGAACCTATGATGAAAGTTGAAATCGAAGTACCTGAAGAAAATACAGGTGATATCGTAGGCGACATCGCTTCAAGAAGAGGCCGTATCGAAGGTATGGAAATTATCGAAGGTACTGGAATCCAAAAAATCAGAGCTATGGTTCCGCTTGCTGAAATGTTCGGTTATGCTACAGACATCCGTTCAAAAACTCAAGGACGTGGTACATTCTCTATGGAATTTGCTAAATACGAACAGGTTCCTGCTAACGTAGAAAAAGAAATCATAGAAAAATCAGGCGCTACTGCTTAGTTTTCTAAGGTTATAAATTTAAAACAGGCTTTGATTATTCAAGGCCTGTTTTTTAATGTATAATTTTAAAAAATAAAAGTTGAAGGAGATTACTGTGTCAAAGGTAAAGCCTTTTTTTATCAACAGCAATATACATTTAAAAAAATTTTCTTACAAAACTGTAGAAGATATTCTCACTCCGCTTGGCGGGAATACCGGAAACTCCTACATCACTTATGGATTGATGAAAGCTGTGTTGGGTGGAATTTGTGACATACCTCATATCCAAAATATTTATACGTATGATTTTTCTAATAGTGATAAAGATATAGAAATCATAAATAACGAATGTACGCATGTGTTTTTTATCTTGCAGGACCAGATAAGGCTTTTTGAGTCGTATTCTTTGACCTTGCCATATACAAATATCATAAATTTTTTAAAACGGCTTAATAAAAAAGTTATAGTAGCAGGCCTGGGTGCCAACTGTTTTAGCGGGTTTGACAAAGAGTTCTACAAAAAATTGAACCCTGAGCTTGTAGAATTTTTGCGTAAATTGTCTGAATATTGTGAGCTCATAGGTCTGAGAGGTGAGTTTACTCAGGAGGTAATGTCAAAACTCGGTATATCAAACACGGAAGTCATCGGCTGTCCATCTTATTTTGAAAACGGCAGAGACAGGATTGTGCATAAAAAACCTTTTGGTGAGTTAAACATCATGCAGTCCAGCAAAAACTTTACAAGGAGCATAAACAATTATCATACGGTATTGCAGGATTTTAACGAAAGAGACATTATTGCAAGGCTTACGCTTGAGGATTTCACCGCTCCTTTGCAAAGAAAAGATGAAGAAAAATTGTGTGAAGATAAATTCCATGTTTTTGCGGATATTGAAAGCTGGAAAAATTTTGTATCACAGTTTGATTTTGTGTTTGGATACAGGCTCCACGGCTCAATACTGGCCTTGAACTCTGGCGCTGTTGCTCTTTGTTGTAATCATGATTCCAGAGCAACAGAAATGTGCAATTTTCTTAAAATTCCACATTATACCCAGCTGGATGACAAAAAAACTATTCAAGAATATTATGAAATGGCAGATGTTGATGCTCTTAACCGTGCTTATCCAGCTTTGTTTGACAATTACAAACAATTTTTAAACAAAAACAACATTGAGCTGTTTGAGGACAATCCACAGCCTTATGAGTATATAAAACAGCCGGTGGTTCCTTTGTTTTCTCACAAACAACAGTAGCTATATGGAGTTTAAAGAAATATCAATCTGGCCTTCGGAGAGCCTTCTTAGGTTTTGTACAACTTCATATGCATAAAGGTCGTAACCTTTTATGTTGTTTTTTCTAATAATTTCGTCTGCTTTTCTTAGGTTTTTTGACATGTTTTCTTTTATTTCAGGATAGGCGTCAGCCCATAGGCTCATTGGTTTTCCGTTAAGTTCATTCTGGCAGCTTCTGCACATAACAACTTTGTCAGAGGGTTTGTTGCGCCTGTAGGCTTTGTAATGAGGGTCTGCCATTTTATTAAGGTTTGCCGTGGTCGCTACAGAGTTTTTAAACAGGTCCTGTGCCATTACTTTCAGTGCTGTACCTACTTTTTCAGTGGTTTCTTTTTTGGGGAAAAGTAGAAGATGGGATAAAAAAGCAGTTCTGGCAGGCAATTTTAATTCCTTAAACATTTCTTTTTCATGAGGTGTATCCATTTTGCCGACAGTGTCTTTTAATGCCTTGTAATAAGTTTCATAATCAAACGGTGAATCTTCTTTTAAGTCGTCTTTTAACTCTTTGACTGCTTTCAAATATGCAGTCATACGCTCTTTGTCTTTTTTGTGGAGGTTGTATTTTTTTATTGCAGCGTGGCCGTAGTTTATGAAACCGCTCAAGAGTTGTTCATTTTTTTGCTTTTTGTATTTGCGAAGGTTTTGCAGCAGCTCATCGTCTTTGATAGAGGGCTTTTTGGCTATTTCAAAACTTATTTCATCCGCCACTTCCAGATATTTTCTTTTTACCAGGTCAATGTTTTCGTTTATTATTTCTGCCAGCTCATAGGGAGTAGTTGTATTTTTGATTTTTTCGTAAATATCACATTTTTGTTCGTGCGTGATAGTGGTTTGCCCGCAAGTTATGCAGGGCATATCTTTATAAGAGACAAGCTCAAAGTCGCAATCTTTATTGTTGATAACACCTGTTGTTTCGGACAGTTTTTTGATAGGTTCAGCATTATAATCAGGGTTTATTTTATTAAAAGACAGCTCTCTGACCAGTGCAATAAGTTTTAGCGGATAGGCTTTGTTGCTTTCTATGCGTCCGTTTAGTGCATGTTGTGACAATTCTGAAATATGATTGTAAAAATAAAGCCTTGATGCGTGGTCATTCAGACGGAAAATATTGTTTTTTTCGATAGCGCAGTTTTCACAACTCAGCATCATGTTTAATATGCTGTCGTTTTGGGCTTCCATTTTGTTGTTGACTTTATGAATATCTGAGTTGGAATAATAAAACATGTTGCGCAAAAATGCCATTTGTCTGTTGTCATTATTGTTCAATTCTCTGCTGTCGAATAGGAATTCAGCTTTTGAAGACATTCTGAGCGGTTTTAGTATTTGAGTATAGATATGATTTTTTTCTTCAGACTGCAAAAATGCAGCAGTTTCTCTTAATATATCGGTCAATCTTTTTAAAATAAATTTGTGCGATTTGTTTTGTGCTGCTTCAAAAAAATCTTTTCTGCATTTTAAAAGCAGGTCTTTGTCATGTGCGTTCAGGCTTTCATCATTGATAAAATTGTCGATAGTTTCAAAGGTTTTTTCTATCGTATGATTGGTTTTTTTGTAATAATCTTTTCTTAAACTTTCCAAAAAACTGTCTATATCTGGAAATGTATTTTTGTAGAATTTGAGTTTTGCATCTTTTAAAATCGATTTAAACTCCGGATTTATATGCTCGTTGTATTTTTCAAGATACTTGCACAGGTCTTCGGGTGTTTTTACTGTTTTGGCTTCTTCCATAGCCGCAGCAGATTCTTTTTTGGAAAACATTTTTGTACCGCAAAGCGGGCAATGCAAGTTGTCCAGGTTTTTTAAATCACCTATAAACGCGATTGTATCCAGCCCTTTGAAACTTGCTGGACGATATGTGTAGGCTGATTTTGGACGCATTGAGCCATCATCGCTTTTGGAGTTTATTGTAGAAGCGAGATATTTTTTTGCGCATAGCAAATTCAAACTGTTGTTATGAATTACGGGGAGAATTTTCATATGGGGCTATAAAACCGCTGAATATGAAAAATTGCTATATTATTACTGTTGTTATTAAAAAAATTTACAAGAATTTTTAAAACTTTTCAAACTCATAGATTTTTAAATCCATGCTCTGCGCGTTGTAGATATGGGTTAATTTTAAATTTTTTCTTAAAACCGCTAAAATATCAGACTGCATTTTTGTGTACAGAATTCTGAACCTTACTGCTTTTTGTGTTTTATTCAGATTTTTTGCATCCAAATCGATGTTATTAGACACTTCAATATATATGTCATCTCTTATGACATAGGCAAGGTATGACTGCACAAAAAACAATCTATCACCTTTTTTCATTAAAGACAGGTATTCGCTCAAATACTCTTCAACCACCGCCGAAGGCTGTTTTGTCCTTGCAAAATCGTTTAGATTGTTTGAGTTTATAAAAGTTTTTCCGCTGAATTGAGCATTGTCTTTAAAAAGTATTTCGTCAATTTGGAAATCAATGTATTTTGAATCAGGCAAATATTTGTAAAGAAATTGTCCCATATAAGGCATAAGGACAAAATCAGTGTTTTTTATATGTGCTGCGTTTTTGAGCACAGCTGCAGCGTCAGAGTGGGCAGAGCTTCGGCCCAGTGCTGGTGAATGAGGAGATATTAGTGTTGTTATAAATGGCAAAGCAATCAGGCAGATCGTGACAAACAGGGCTTTTTTATTTTTAATTAATGACAGGCCGTAGCTCACAGACATTATCAATATTGCATGAAAAATTATCACATATCTTGTCAAAACAGGTACAATATCAAGCTGTGCAAGTATGCACATAGCAAGAATTGATACAGAGCTCCAGATTATAAGCAGAAGGTTTTTTGTGTTTTTGGAAGCAATTGCCTTGTATATTCCAAAAACAGAGATTGCCAGAGGAATAAGAATAAAGAATAAAAATCCAGCTATATTAAGGCTCTGGATATTGGAAAATATATTGTAATTTATTTGATTGTTGCCAAGATTATCCAAAAGGGGTGTAAAGAAGTTTTGAAAAAGAATTTGAATAAAGCTGAAATCAAAATAAAACAGGTCAGTGATTGTGCATATGCCGCTTTTACTGCTTTTTAGGGTATTTATTTGAAAGTAAAAGTAAGGCAGATATAACACAAATGTGCATAAAAACGATATGACAAATTTTTTGACCGCAGTTTTATTTTTGTATAAGACAAAGCACAAACCGGTCAAGAATTGGATAAACACAAATATTATACCTATGTTGAAGGTATAAATAATCAAAAGATTTATCAGTGCCAGCCAGAGTGCATCTTTTTTGCAAAAGGTTTTTGTGGTATCCACTTCTGTTATTTTGGAAAAGAAATAAAAACTCAAAAGCCCTAGCAATGGTAAAAGAGAGTAAAATTTTAATTCTTTTGCATAATAAATCTCAAGGCAATTAAATGTGGCAAGCAAAGTATAAATGACTGCAGCAGAGGTGTTGAAAAGTTTTTTGCAGACAAACCACCCTGTTGCAATCATGAGCCAGGAAAACATAACCGGTAAAACCAGTAATAGGCTGTCTTGTGTGCCGAACAATTTAATCCAGTAATGTACCATTACAAAAAACACAGGTGCATGCAGGTCTGTTGTGAGCGTTTGAGAGATGGTTGTCAAAAGGCTTGAGTGGTTTGCAAGGTTGAAAACATAAAGTTCATCAACCCACAATGTTTTGTCTGTTATATGATAGGCCCGCAGAATTAAAGCTATTATACAAAAGATTACAAGGTATAAGGTAGTGCACGTGTGTTTTTTCATGTGGTATAAGTTCTGGGTTCGAACAATGCGGTGTTTTATTAAGTTTTGGGTGAGGTGGGATTCGAACCCACGACCAATTGATTAAGAGTCAACTGCGCTACCACTGCGCCACTCACCCTTGCGTATACTCATATTACGACTTTAAGGGTTTTGCGTCAAGGAAATAATACTTTTGTCCATTCAATTTTTTGCAGCTCTTTATACGCTTTGCTGCTGTTTACAAAAGATGTGTACTTAAACCTTTTGCCCGTATTTTTGAAAAGCTCTTCTTTAAAATACTTCATTATCGGGATAAGTTTTTCTGTACAAATAATTACGATATCAGGTTTAAGGGTGTGTATTTTGTGCGGGGCAATAACTTTGAATCCTATGTTTTCAAGGTGTTTTGGAGAATCAAATTCATTGAATTTTAAATCTGAAACCGCAATTATATTAAATTTTGACAGGTCAAAATTGTCTTTTATAAACTCAAAAAATTTTCCGGCTCCATACAATACCACCTTTTTGTTTTTGTATTTTTTACATAATACATCATATATTTTTTTGTAGTCACAAGGGTTGAAGTCTGAATTTTGTTGTTGTGTATTATTGATATCAATTTCGTGGATGATATTTTTTGATATTATATCTGTTGCAAAATACAAGTCAGGTTTATATTCCATTTTTGTGCCAAAAAATTTGTTTAATACACAGCGAAACAAATTAACACCCGTAAGTTTTGCGGGGAATTTGTTATAGTCTTTGTCCGGATAGTAAATGCTGCATAATGTTTTAAAACGAGAATCCAGAGGCTTTTGTAAGCCGTGGTCACCGTGTATGATAATAACGGAATTTGGCTTCATGTTTTGTTTTATTGTATCAATCAACTCCAACACTTTTTTATCGGTGTATTTTAAGAAGCTGTAATAATTTTTGAAATCATTGCTTTGGTTTCTGGAAAATTTTTGCCCGTTTTCATCAAAAAGCAAAGGGCCGTGAGGAGCCAAAATATGCATAAAATTGTATATTCTTCCGGTATTATTTTTATTGTTTTCGCAAAATGATTTGTACAACTCAAATTGGTCTTCAAAAATTTTAAATGATTTTTTTAGCGGTATTAACAAAAATGAAAAGAAAGAAGAAAAACACAACAATCTTAAATTAGCATTTATGCCTTTCAAAAAATAGTTATTTGTTTTGATTTGAGAATTCTGCACTATTTTGTTAAACATCGGGTTTACGGTCAGGTTTATCTCATAGTTTAATTGTTCAAGTATTTTCCATAGTTTGTTGTTGCTGTAATAAGAAAACGTAACCGACTCAGGGTAAAAATCTGTCTTGTCTTTGTTCAAAAGCACAGGTATGTGTTCCATATTTAGTATGGATGGCATGGAAAGGTGGGTGAGGTTGTAGTTGCTCTTAAATTTTGTTATGTTACAAAATCCTTGTTTTTCCAGCTCTTCAAAAAAATAAGAGTCTTTGTAACCTTCTTTGTCAAAACCAATGTGGCAGTCAAGCACTATGTGATAAATATCAGGCAAGTTTTTGTCTTTTGTGCTCTCAATCAAGTTCTCCGGCAATGATATTTCTACCGAAGTTTTTGTGTTGTTTAAATTGTTTGCAAGCATTGTAATTATTACAAAAGCAGAAAAATAAAACAGAACCTTAGACAAAACCAAAAGATTTACAGTGTGAAAAATGTAATAAACTCCAAATCCTGCTGCAATGCTTAAAATAAGATATAAAATCTTAAACGGGATATAGGTGTTTTTTTCTTTCCATAAAAATCTGCTCACACAATATAAATAAATATTGTTGCAATAAAGCAGCAGGAAAAATATTGTACAAAATATCAACTCAGCCAAAAACATGTTGTGCACAAGTTTGTTAACTCCAAAAATACCTGCAATTGTAATAGCGCAAACAATCAAAAGAGAGTCTACATAATTTTTTGATTCAACTTCTTTCATATTCTGTGCAAATATAGCATGCACAGGCAATGTGCATAATAGCAGCGGATAAAGATAATACATTGTCTGACTAATCATCTGATTGGGTATCATTTTGCATATGTTTTTTGTTTGGTTTAAAAATACCAATAACCGTTAAAAACATTTTTTTGAACAAATAAAATATGCCGAGTATTCCGCCAATTATTGTTTGAAAAATATAACTTCCGGAACCCGGGTTAATATATGCCTGTGCTTCCTGATTACTAATGACAGCTAAACACAAAACAAGCATTATAAGTAATTTTAACGACTTTTTCATAATATAAATTATAATTAATCACTATCTGTGTGGCAAAAATGTTAAAAAAGTTATTTTTTTGCAATAATGAAATTATGGATAGTAAAAATTATACAATCAATATTGCTCATCTTTACCCTAAATTGCTCAACATATACGGTGATTGGGGCAATGTTTTGACTGTAAAAAATCGCTGCGAATGGCGAGGTATTGATGTAAATATCGATTCAATCGGCATTGGTGATACGATAGATATCAAAAAATATGATTTTTATTTTATGGGCGGAGGTCAGGACCAGCAGCAGATTGCTGTGTCAAAGGAGCTGCAAAAACACAAAGCTTCGCTGCAGGATGCTGCGGATGAAAACGCGGTGTTTCTCGCTATATGCGGGGGATATCAGCTTCTTGGTCACTATTATCAACCTCATAATGCAGAAAAACTTCTGGGCATAAGTCTTCTTGATGCTTACACAGAAGCAGGTGACAAAAGATTTATCGGCAATGTTACCGCAAAGAGTGATTTTATAACACCGGACACTCTTGTGGGGTTTGAAAACCACAGCGGCTTAACATATCTTAAAAACGAAACCCGTCCCATTGCAATTGTAGACACAGGCCATGGCAACAACGGCAAGGACAAAACAGAAGGTGCAAGGTACAAAAACGTCTTTGGTACGTATCTTCACGGGTCATTTTTGCCTAAAAACCCGCATTTTGCGGACTATCTTATTTCACTTGCGCTTCACAAACGGTACAAAGAAGAAATTGAGCTTACAAAGCTTGATGATGAGTTTGAAAACCTTGCTCACAGTGCTTTGGTGAACAAAAAATACTAATTTTCATGTTAAGGATTGTATCAATTTTATATAAGTTTTATAACTTTTGAAGTATTTTCTCATACAAAAGTATAAAATGAGAATATATGGATATCGTCAAAAATTTAAGGGATGTATCTCTAAACGAGGATGCAAGATTTTTTGCCGACCTCATCAAAGATGAGTTTGGCTATGATACCTGCGTAGAAAAAATCAAAAACATCGAGTTTTTGCAGCGCTACGCAAAACCTTTGCATGACTTTAATATCTATACAACCGCCCAGCCTACGGCAGAGGGCATGCGAATGGTTGCGTGGAAAAGACGTTAAAATCAATTAAAAAAATTTTTTCAATAAAAAACCGCTTACTTTCGTAGGCGGTTTTTTTGTATTCTTTTTCCAATCCGTTAATCCATCGGAATAACAAGAGACTGTCCGATTGACAACTGGTTGGGGTTTGCCATATTGTTAGCCTGCATGATTTTAGAAATTTTGGAAGTATCATATTTTCCGTAGAATCTAATAATAATTCCTTCTAAAGTATCACCGGATTTAACTGTATAAGTTTCCTGTGCAGCCGGTTTTGCTTCTTCTGCTATCTGATCAGCAGGAATGATAGACAATTTAGCCTTTGCAGGTTTAACTTTTTTTACCAGCTTGGGTGAGTCAGGATTGTTTCTTTCGTTGATAGCATTAGAGCTGAAGCTCAATAATGCTGTCATCAAAAACATTGCCAGAGCACCTGCAATAAAACCTGTAATTAAGTAAACGCCAGGAGATTTGTCTTCTTTTTGGTTTACTTTAAAATTTTGCCACAGAACATCAAGCTCTTTTTCTTTGGCAGGTCTGATGTAAACATCGGGAGTTCTTGCTTCGTTAGACATATGAGAGTTTGATTTTGCTCTCAATTCTTCAAGCAGAACCATCTTTTCTTTGGAAAGATTTGATCTGTATAATGTTGAACTTTTCATGTGACCTCACTAATTCCTTTATATAATATATTAATAGGCTGATAAATTGAAAGTCAAGGAATATGGTACGATGTATTACATTCCTCAATATTTTATATATTTGCTTGCTGCTCCATTTAATTTAAACCATAAACATAAATTTTTTTGCTAGCTCCAATGTGTTAATTTACGGGGTTAAGATTAAAAAAAGAACTGTATTTAATACAGCTCTTTTTTATAAATTTTAAATTGTTCCGACTATATAAAATGAAATACTACGCAGCGATTTCGCCTTTGATTTCGGAAATTAAATATTTTGCAACCCATTCAAAGTCTTTGTTGTTTTGAGCAACTTTTTTGAGGCAATCAACAGAAGGTTCGCCGATTCTGATTAAGCTCATTGCAACAACGCCTCTTACTGCACCTTTTACAGTTTGCAATTGTTCAACAAGAACAGGCACTGCTGCAGAACCTACGTTAACAAGCATGTTTTCAATTTCTGCTTTGCTTTTGTTGTCTGCTGTTTCGAGTTGAGTTAAAAAATATTTAATAGAATCTGCGTGCATTTCAATGTCTCCATGTAATTTCTTATCGTTGTACACATTATAAAGCAAATTTTTATCAAATTCGGATTTCTTTATCTAATCTTTATATCAATATAAAGATCAGATAAAAAACCTTTATTTATAACGTATTCCCTGATAAGAATTTCTCTTTTCAAGCACGTCGTCTATTGTGTTTAAGATTTCAAATTTTTTGTTAAGCCATTTTGGCGCAACTTTTATTGCCTGTAAACCGTTGCCCCCGAGCCTGTGGATGGTTGTATCAGGCGGCAAAAGCTCAAGGCAATCACAGGCAATGTCAATGTATTCGTCTTCTTCAAGCAGCTTTATTTTGCCCTGCTCGTATAGGTCATAGAGTTTTGTGTTTGGAAAAATGCACAGGCAGTGAAACTTGACACCGTCAACACCGAGCTTTGCAAGTGCACTTATTGTAGAGAGCATGTCTTCTTTTGTTTCGCCCGGCAGGCCGAGTATTATGTGCACGCCTACTTTTATTCCACGTTTTTTTGTTTGTTCAAACGCTGTGACAAATGTTTGGTAATCATGTCCACGGTTAATAAATTTCAAGGTTTTGTCATGCATTGATTGCAAACCGTATTCAACCCAGGTTTCGTATTTGTCTGAGTAAGAAGCAATCAAATCCAGTTTTTGCTCATCAACACAGTCAGGGCGCGTGCCTATTGAAATCCCCACAATATCGTTGCTGCAAAGGGAGGCATCATAGATTTTTTTTAATTCATCAACAGGTTTGTAAGTGTTTGAATAGGCCTGAAAATATGACATAAATTTTTGAGCCTTAAAACGTGTCGAAAGGTTGTGTATTCCTTGTTTTACCTGTTCTTCAACAGACAGTGTATTAGAATGAGCACGCGAAAAACTTCCCCCGTCGTCACAAAATATACAGCCGCCCGAAGAGATTGTTCCGTCTCTGTTAGGGCAGCTGAAACCTGCGTCAAGTGTTATTTTATAAACCTTCTTGCCGAATTTGTTTTTTAAATATTCGCTGAACTGATAGTATCTTTTGTTAGTTACAGGGCGCGGATATTGCATGTTTATTGTTCGGCATTTTCATCATCGGGCAAAACAGGGTAAAGGTAGTGTTCTCCGCATTTTGGGCATACAACTTCCTGCTGTTTTCCGTCTTCGAGTATTGCTACTTCAAAAAGCTCTCTGCAGCTTGATTGTACACATCTTATTGCCCATGAAGGTCTAACTATTCTTGCCATAATTCTTTCTCCGTATTATATCTTTTAAGCAGATTTTAGCATAATTCTGGCTATTTATCAAAAAACTTTTTCTTCATCAGGGCATAAATATTTTTTTGCAAAACGCCTGTGTAAGTTGTTATTACCATTGTGAGAACAAAATAAAGATATGTTGTCTGCACAGGGTTGTAAATCCAATAAATATCGTGGTTTGCGCGTTCTTGTATTGGTATTCCGTTTATATGAAGCAAAATAGCCGTGATAATATACATAACAAGCAGATGGTTTGCCATGATGTGGTAAGAATTTTCACCCATAAGTCTTACAAATTTTATGTTGTGCATGTAGGGGTAAAGTATTTTTACAACAAACAAAGATGCCCAAATCCCTGTCAGAGCCGTGATTATCGGCACAATCAACTGGTCATCAAATCTTGCCCAGACAAGTACATAACTCAAACCAATGCCATGTTCAGGGTCATAGTCTCTGTTAAAAAGCCACAAAACAGACTGCAAAGCTACTATTGCACCGAGCCATTTTGCGCTAAATATATCAATTTTATCTTCAACATGATGTCTGTAATAATACCCAAGATATACAAAAAACACCGAGAACATTGTTCTTATTACAACAAGATTTAAAGGGTCTACGGGTATGATTTTTGATAACGGAATGGCGCTCACACCAAGAATCGTAAACACCGCCAGATGGAAAAATTTGTTGTTTTTTGCTGCTTTCAAGACTCTAAAAATAAATAAAAACGCAATCATTGTCATAAAAAGCTGTGTCACAAACCATAGCGGGCATGACAAGTCAAACTGATGTCCGTTCAAAAACGGGGTTATAAAAAAGTTTTTTAAACTAATCGGTTTGCCCCAGAATTTGCCTGTAAGGTGAAAAATCAGTATTGTAACCCCCATATAAAACAGGTTGTACCAAAAGTACGGCACAAGAAGGCTCTTAAACCTTCTTTCAATAAAAGTCACCACATCGTTTAAGTATTTGTCTTTGAACAAGTACCCCGAAATAAAGAAAAACAGCGCAAGCTGAAATGAATATGGCGTAAATATTCCAAGCAGCGAAAACTCCAGATGGCCCGACACAACGAGCAAAATGGCCAGTGCTTTCATCAAATCGACTTTAGTGGAGAAATCTTCATTCATGACGTTTATTTTGTATTAAAAGTAAAATTGTTGCAATTGCTTTAATGATTAAAATATGTAAAAAAATATTACAAATGACAACTAATCCTTAAAGTTTACAAAAAAATAAGCCGTTATGCAGAATATAAACAAAAACTATGCTAAAAAAGGGAATAAATGTGAAATTCGGCTCACTCACAGTTTCATCTGAACGCAGCAAGCGGCCTGCTTCTAACGCAGGCGCGGCTCATGCTGTCAAAAAAGGAGATACTCTTTATTCGATTGCAAAAAAATACGGTGTGAGTGTGGCTGATATTGTTAAAGCAAACAATATCAAAAATAATCATATTGAAATAGGCGAAAAGCTTGTCATTCCGACTAAAACTGTGGAAAAGCCAACAACAGTCGTTAAAACCGCAAAAAAAGCTAACGTGTTTGGCAATGGAATAGTAAAAGATGCTCCATCGCTTTCAAATAAAGAAGCCGCAGACAAAGCTGTTTCTGCTCCCGCTGCATTGTATAAAGGTCCATTATGTTAAAGCAGGTGATACTTTTGAGAAGATAGAAAAACTTTATGGTTTTTCGAAAGGAGAATTAAGAAATTACAGCACAAACTCAAAACTGACAACCCTCAAAGCTGGCAATAAGGTGCAATTGCCCGAACGTGTTCATTTGCGTAATATTAACAATAAAAATGATGTGGCAAAGGCTCTTGGTATAAGCACAGGCTTTATTGACCACATGGAAAGTATTGAAAAGAAACGAACCCGCCTCTACGATGACGGTGCAGGCAATGCCACAGTGGGCATAGGGCATCATGCCTTCGGCTCTTTTGAAAAAAATTTTTATAAAAACAGAACGCTTAGTAACAAAGAGATTTATCAGCTGCTTGCAAAAGACCTTGCTAAAGCAAGAAATACAATCATTAAATCAATCGGGCAAGATGCATATGACAAACTATCAACACATCAAAAAGAAGCATTGATAGATTATGTATTTAACAGAGGCAAAGATGCTTTTAGAAGTGATGATTGTGCACCTTTACGAAGTGCATTAAAAAACGGTCAGTATGAAAAAGCCGCAATACATATGTATACCCCGAATACTCTTAAGAACGACAGTACGCGTCTTGGTGTGAGCAAAAGAAGGTTGTATGAAATCCATCATTTTTGCGGCGGAAAAATAACAAAAAATATACAACAAAAGGTGCAGCAGCTTTATGATGCAGGGCTTAAATCTTCTTCTGCCCGCAACGACTCTGTGCTGGCCGGGCACAACAAAGAAGTAAAAGAGCTGTTTGGAAATAAAATTAAATTGAAATCAGCTGTATAACAATTTTACAATTGTGCTATAAAGCTGCTTATTTTTAGCAATCCTTCTTTTAGGGTAGATTTGTCCGTACAATAACCTGCTCTAAAACAGTTTTCCAACTCAAAACAGCAGCCGGGGGTTAAAAACACACCGTGTTGTTTAGAAAGCGCGTCACAAAATTTGTACGAGGGCATATCAAGGTCATAATATATCAATGCTGTAGTTCCGCCTCGAGGCATTACACAGGAAAAATGTTCTTTTCCTTCATTATTGAGCCAGGCTGCCAATATTTTATTACATTGTTTTATCAAATTTCTGTTGCGTTCTGTTATCAATTCTGCATTGTCTAAAGCAGCAGAGGCCAGCATCTCATCCGGTATAGAGCATGAAATCATATTGTATTCGCGGTGTTGAAAACAGTTGTTAATAAAACTTTTGTCTTTGCACGCTATCCAGCCGAGCCTTAGGCCTGCAAGGGAAAAGATTTTCGACATGGAGCAAACACTTATTCCTTTTTCATAAATATCTGCCATAGATGGTGTCTTTTCTTCGCCAATATTCAAGCCGCGATATACCTCATCAGACAATACAAAAGCGTTGACAGACCTTGCAATATCTGCGATTTGCTGCAGCATATCTTCGTCCATCAATGCGCCTGTAGGGTTGTTGGGGTTGTTTATGCAAATTAGTTTTGTATTTTTTGTTACCAGTTTTTCGAGTTCTTGAATATCTGGCAAAAATTTATTTTCAGGTTTTAGATAAAGAAATTGCACATCTGCACCAAACGATTTTGGAATCGAATACAGCTGCTGATATGTCGGTATTACTGAAATTACCCTGTCTGACGGTTCTATCAGCGAATAAAAGACAAGATAATTTGCCCCTGCAGCGCCGTTTGTGGGCACAATATCGTCAGGGGTGATGGTTTTGTAGAGATTTGCAACTCCATTTTTTAGCTTTGGGCTCCCTTTAATGCAGCCGTAGCCAAGTTTTTGAGAGCATAATTTATCACAAAAATCGTGTTTATTTATTTTTGAAAGTGAAAACAACTCATCAAGTGAAAGGGTCTGAACAGTTGTATTGCCAAGGTCGTATTGGCAATACTTTTCATATTCGTTCATCCATTCTTCAACTTTAAAGGTATCTGTCTTCATATACAGATTATTAAATAATCTGTTTTTTGAGGCAACCGTTTGTTAAAAATCTTTGTGCAGTGCTTTTTTCAGCATATTACACGCAAGGTTTAGTGCGCCTTTTGCACACTGGGTATCGCTAAGCGCATTGAGCATCAAAAAATCGTGTATAGTG
>OAXJ01000920.1_pt1 | contig 24830 bp, 19 predicted proteins | sample 1517241 | NCBI WGS metagenome assembly OAXJ01 (sample SAMEA2580293, study PRJEB22360) | human gut metagenome | biome: human gut; feature: human-associated habitat; material: faeces | place: Denmark | collected 2008/2010 | reverse complement strand
GTTTAGTAAAAAAATTTGCGCGTCTAACTCATCACTGAAAGTAACGAGAATGCGATGCGCAGTTATTCAATTGTATCTCGTTGATATAGTTGAAAGCTTTTTATGTGATAACATAACGATTTCTTAATATAACTGATGATTTAAATATAAAAACCCACAAAAAACATAATTATAAATGATATATCTTATATACTCTGCAATCTCGAAAACTATTCTGGATACGAAAATTTCCATAAAAACAACCTGTCCACCACCCAAAGGGGAACTATAATCATGACAAAGATTAAAAACACAAAGAAGGGCATGGCAAAAAAGACATTAAGTATGTCACTTGTTGTTGCAATGCTTGCTACTTCTAATGTGCCGGTATGGGCTGCTGAGTTCAGCGATGGTACAGATGCTGCTGTAGCTACTGAAGCTCCGGCTGCGGAAACATTCTCTGATGAAACTGCTGAAGCTCCGGTTGTAGACAATGAAGAGGTCGCACCAGTTGCAGAAGCTGCGACAAACAATAAGTTAAATGCAAGTGTTGATTTTTCATTTGGTTCAGACGCAGTAAAAAATAATTCTGTAACTTGGGATATCTTTGGACAGAAAAAATTAACTGCAAAATTAAATGTTACTTCTGGAGAAGCAAAATTAGGAGATTTTGCAGAAGTAAAAGCCCTGTGGAAGGTAGATGGAAATCAGGTAGACCCTAACACTAATCCTACAAGTGTTACAACTGTTACAAAAGGCAATGAGACTGTTGAAATTCTTCCAACAGCAGCTATGGCAGAAGCAGGAAGTAAACTTACTCTTTACATTTATGCCAAAGATGCAAATGGTATTGAGTGGAGCTATACATCAGATCCTATTTCTGTTGAAAAAGTAGACATCAACAAGGTGAATGACAGTGCTAATGTTAAAGTTGCTTCTACTGGTATTGATTACAATGGAGAAGATCATACTCCTGTCAACTCCATGATCGAACTTCCATCAACCTGGACAAGCAATGGTTGGAATAAAAACGATTTCACTATCGGTGAAGTGTCTGGTGATACCAAGAATGTTACAGATGATGGTGTTACTGTAACTTTAGTTCCTAAAAAAGCTGGATTTACTGGTGTATTAACACGTAAATATCAGATTAATCCATTAATATTAACTTCCAAAAATATTGGTGAATATATCAAAGCAGAAGTTGTAAATAAAACAGTTGCATATACAGGAAATACAATTGCTCCTAAAAACACAGATGTAAAATTAACTGATAAAAAAACAGGCGCTGATTTATCAGGATATATTGCTTCTGTTACTGGAATTTCCCAGAAAGCTGATTATCAAGCAGGAAAATCTCATAAGCTTATAATCAATCTTAAAGCAAGCAATGATGATGGAAAAGTAAAAAATTATACCATTAATACTAGCAGCGTGCCTAATATTTATACAGAAAATACACTGACTATTACACAGAGAAATTTAAACACTGTTAATATTGTGGTTCCAGAAATTCCAAGTAGTACACCATATACCCTTAGTGGTGTAAAATTCTACGATACAACAACCAACGATGAGTTAACACTTTCATCTGATGTTACATTTGACACAAGTGCAATTAATGGAGCTGGAACATATACTGTAAAAGTTTCTCCTAATTCTGGAAATGTTACAGGTGAAACAACAGCTACTGTACGTGTTGCAGATACATCATTAAGTGGCGCTAAATTTGCAAATGATTATGCAACAGCTGCTGAGGAATATACTGGTGAACAAATTGTAAAAGACGTTACTAAACTGGGAGATGTATATATCGGCAATAAGAAATTGGATTCTTCCAATTACAAGATTGAGTTTGGTAAAAACGTTGATGCCGGAAAAGACAAAGGTGTTATCCGCATCGTAGGACAGAACAGCTATAAAAACAGTGTGGCAGAGGTTACATTTAACATTAATAAAGCTGCTGTAACAGCAGATACTGTTACTTACAACAAAGTTGTAGAAAAGAAAGATATTGCTACACCATCTGCATACAAGGATGCTATTGGACTTGTTGTAAAGGCTAAAAATGCTAACGGTAAAGAATTTACATTAGTAGAAGGAACTGACTATACAGTTAAATATAAATTCAGGAATGCAGATGACACAGCTGATGGAACAGGTGATGTTACAGATATTGTAAAGACAACAATCACAGTAAAAGGTAACAGTAATTATACAGCAGATTCAACATCATCAGGATTAATAGGAAAAACAGATACAACACTTTCAGTTTCTCCAAAGATCACTAACAAGGTAATCAAAGATGCCGATATCCGCCTGAAACAGACCTCCTATACATATGCAGGTGCAGGAATCACACCTAAATATGATGTAGTGGTTGACGGAAGAGTTCTTGTAGAAGGTACTGATTATGAAGTAAGTTCTATTTCTAAGAATGTAAATGTTGGTACTGCTACATTAGAGATCGTTGGTAAGGGCAATTACAGTGCAGATGCAAAGGCAAAAGCAACATTCTCAATCGTTGCAGCGGATGCATCCAAACTTACAGGTGTTATCGCAAGCCAGCCATATACAGGATATGCAATTGATCCAGTAGCAAGCCAGATCGATCTGACTCTTGATGGAGTAAAGATTAATGTAAATGATAACTTTACATTATCCTATGGCGAGAACATTAAGATCGGTGAAGGAACTGTTACTCTTACACCAAAGAACGGTAACTTTACAGGAACCAAAACAATCAACTTCAAGATTTCTGGAAAGATGCTTAGTGGTGGTACATTAAAATACTATGATGCAAATGGATTGACTACTGATTTAAATGGTACTGGTTATACAGGCAAAGAAATCGCAGCAGCAAAAACAGTATTTAATACTGCAAACACAAGACTTAATAACGGCAATTTAACTGATAAATTAACAGAAGGTACAGACTACGAAATCAAATACGTAGATAATGTTTATGGTAAAGCTATAAAGGGCACTTCTACAACAACTCAGATGGGCGCAGTTTTAGTTGTTGCAAAAGGAAATTATGCAGGTAATTATACTGATCCTGCAAAAGCATTTGTAGTTGATGGTATCTATACAGATGCTAATGGAAATAAAATCACAAATGTTGTTTATGCAGAACAGTTTGGAATTGATCCAGAGAGTGTAGCAAAATCAAATGTATCCATTAAAAACGGTACTTATGCAGCTGGACTTCTTGTAAAACCTACTGTTGTTATTACCGTAAAAGGAAGAACACTGGTAGAAGGCATCGATTATGATCTGGATCTCGCTGGTAACAAAGATCTTGTAAATGCAACAGAGAAAAAATCTCTGACTGTAACAGTCGTACCTAAGAATGGATATAGAGGAACTGGTCTTGCATTCTCTTGGGGAATTGATAAATTCGATCTGGCTAATGCAGATGTATCTGTAAAAGACGGAAACGTAACTGTAAAATGCGGAAGCATTACTGTACCGGCTGCAGATTACACTGTAACAAAAGATGCAGCAGCAGATAAAGTTACTGTAACAGCAGCAAAAGACAGCAAGAACTATACTGGTTCCAAGACAGTAAGTGCTGATGTTGCACCGGCAGAAAAACCGGATGCTCCAATGATCAGCAATGTGAAAGTTGTTGGAAACAAAGCAACTGTTATTCTTTCCGGCGAAGCAAGTGACGCCGCAGGTTACGATTATGTAATCGCTACAGATCGTGACTGCATCACAAATAAAGCTTATGATGGTGTAAGCAAGAACCAGGCTACAACTTCTACATCCTTCAAGTATGTACAGCAGGGAACCTACTACGCATACTGCCATGCTTGGAAACGTGATGAAAATGGCAAGAAGGTATTCAGTGACTGGTCCAACGCATATCCATTCGTTGTATCTGCAATCACACCGGATGCTCCAGTTATCACAAACGTTAAAGTAAGCAGATCTACTATCAAAGTAACATACAAAGCAGCTGCAAACGCAACTGGTTACGATGTAGTACTGGGAACTGGCTCCAAGAAAGAAAACGGTGAGACACGTCCATACAACTATGGCGCTCACAAGAAACTGAACCTCAAAGAAGGTACAGTAACAGCAACATTCAAGAACGTACCAAAGGGAACATGGGTAGTTGGAATGCATGCATTCAACAGAACCTCCGAAGACGGAAAGAAAGTCTTCAGCCCATGGTCAAACCTGAAAAAAGCTACTGTAAGATAATCCATTTGGGTAATTAATACAGATTCCTAAAAAAGAAGACTCCGGTCATTGCGACCGGAGCCTTTCTTTTTTAGGAGCTTATATTTCATAACCATTTTGTATTTATTTGAACAGAAAATATCGAAAAATTTCTATGGGAGATAAGCTAAAAAGGAAGTATCACTTCAGGTTTTTGTAATAATCTACAATATTAACAAACGGAATTACAATTTTACCATTATTAAAAATGTTTCCAGAAACGGCTTCAATCTTGCCCCTTGCAATCCCTACAATAGCAGATGCGCCGTTTATGATAACAAGTTCTTTAAAAGTATCTTCTGAAACAGTACCCTGTGACAAAAAAGCACCCTCCAATGACAATTGTATCTTACAGCTTTCGTCGTTCCCCTGGATTACCTCTATTTCAAAATCAATGACCATCTGCGCAAACCATCCGGAATCCGTTTTTTCAAACAGGGGTTCATTGATATTCATTCCAAAATTTCTTTCTCCTTCGTATTCTATATCAACAATATTGTTTTTAACATACAGATTTTTTACTGTCGTTCCGGCCAGTTCAATTCCTGTAGTGATCGAATTTAATTTCATTATGCAATCGCCTCCGTAGCTTTCATATATTTATCCAGATCTAACCTGCTGTTTTGAGAATTGGCAAAATTTTCATTGTTCCATCTGATGACCGTATAATCTTTAGGTGTATATTTCTTTTCCAGATTTACAGATAGAGAAAGTCCCAACTTCTGGCAGATCTCATTTAAAGATCTTATGGTAAAATTATATTCCCTGCTTTCCCATTTTGATATCATACTTTGGTTCACTCCCATATATTCTGCAAATTCTTTCTGTGTCATTTTCCGCTCGATCCTACACTTTTCTATTTGTGCAGAAATCTTTGCCAGTTCTACAGTTGTTTTTATTTCAGCTTCAGACATCCCTTCTGTCAGCCAGTCTGTTGTTTTTGCATTCATAATCTTATCCATTATACTCATATCCATCACCTTTCCTTTTCTCAATTTTCAAGCTGGCGAAGTCTTTTTTCAGCTACAGCAACTGCTCTGCGATAATCCCCATCATTTTTTTCCTGAAAAGCAGCCAGCAAAATAATAAAATTCTCTTCATAAACAGTATATATTACTCTGAAATTTTTATTTGTTTCAGGATAACGGATACTGTAAAGTTCTTCCGTTCCGGACAGTTTTTCAAATTGTTTTAAACGTACTGCCTGTTCTTTTTCTGTGTCCAGTACGACCAGGTTTTTAATCAGTTTAGTCTGGTAACGTTTCCATGGTGGATCTGATTTCCATGATTCATCTACAGCTTTTTTAAATTCTTTCTCAAAAACATCAACGGCGTATATGTCATTCAGACCATTTATGTCAATCTTCTTTAGCTCCACATTTTCACTGCTCCCTTCTGTTTATATTCAATCACCCTGTGTTTATCTCATGATATTGCTTATGAGTAATATTTTCAAGGTATTTTTAATAAATTTGAAAAAAACTCCGGTGCATCAAATTTGTCCGCTAAATAAAAACTACTGTATCCCGACAAGGAGGTTCCCGATATGCTGAGATTTTTCATAAAAGTGCTGCTGTTCCCCATAACCCTTGCCCTGACCTTGCTGGTAGCTTTTGCCCGATTCTTTTGCCTGTTCTCCGGTATGGTACTGAGCGTGATTGCAGGAGCTTTCTTCCTGTTCGGCGTTCTCATGCTGTTCATTGGAAAGTGGCAGGGCTTCATCGGCTTCTCCCTTCTGGCATGGGCAATCAGCCCCTACGGATTGCCGGGGGCGGCGTCCTGGCTGACGAAACGGGTGGATGATGTAAACAGTATGCTGAAAGCAATTTGATAGCGGTGCATGAACCGGGCACGGCGGCTTAGAACAGGCTGTCGTGCCCAGTTTAGTTGATAGACAGTTCTTTGATTTTAGCGTATAATTACTGTAACAGATTTAATTGAAAATCGCATGTAAATATGGAAGTTGACAACGCTATTCAAGAAAGGATATTTGAGGTGGAGAATTATGGCAACAAGCAATGAAATTTTAATGCCCATAAATGAACAATTTTGGGATGTATTTGAGATATTTATGGACGATAATCAAAAAGCAAAAATTCGTGCTAACAACACAAGGCAATATGTAGAAGGTATTATTGATTTACTCTTGAAGGATAAAATTGTACCTAATTTAAAACCAACTGAAGATTACGCTGGGGTAAGCTGGGGGAGAAAAATAAAAATCATTCGAGATAAATATGATAGTGAAATTGCGGATAGTATTCAAGAAATTTTCAGGGTTGGAGGTGATGGATCGCATTTTAACGGGCAAGTCAGCAATGATGAACTACAGCAAATTATAGATAAAGCAGTGCATATTGTGGAAGACATATTTGTTAGATATTTTCTTGAGCCAGAGCATAAATTTGGTAGCGAAAATATTTTTACAATCTTCAGTATGCTACCTTTGAAACACAGGATATATATTTTAGAGAAGGTATCTGCCCATTACACAAATTTGGATGTGGTTGATCGTCTTTCTCTTGCTTATGTAAAATTTGGAGAGAAAGATAAAGCTATTGATTTGCTTGAGAAATCATTACGAGAAAACATAATTGATAAAAATTTCTACACTCAAAAAATGAGGTCTATAAATATTTTGAACTCAAAATTGAGTGAATTATATAGCAAAAATGCAGGATATGAAAAAGACAGCGGATATTCAAAAGCACTTGTTGTGGATGATCTCTTAGTAGTAGGCTTGCCGACATCAAAAGACATTTTTGATACTGCAAAGGCTGTGAAAGTATTTAGTGAATGGTTTGAGCAGGATAAAAATAAATATCCAGAATTTATAAACTTGTTTTTATATCTGATGAAAACCGATGATCGGCAGTATGAATAAAGAAAGCCCAACATATTTTGGAGGAAGAAATGAGAAATCTATTTACCAATGACATCTTTGGAACTATCGAGCCACCACATGAAACAAAATTCAATCTTATAGGCACAGTATTACCGACTAATCAAGATATGTACTTTGCTGCAAAATGGAATGAAATTTTTAATAGGTATTGTTCTGCAAGAATTTTTCTTAGAAAGACCCAAGAGGACAATTGGGATTACTGGTTCAATCCCATTGAAAAACCAGATGTTCAAAAGGCAATGGAGTTAACTTTCAAAGCAGAATTATATGAAACAGCTTTGATTAACTATAATATTTTGGTTGATTTATCGTGGACAATTGCATATGTATCGGCAGAATATGCCTTATATACTTTTGATGATGAAGGTAATATAACTAATGCAAGAGATGTGCGTGGAATGCACCCAATTGAAGAAGCGTATGACTTGTTGAGAAAAACCGAAAATGGAGTTTCCACGCCTCATGCACAAGGGAATCCGTTTGACTATTTGCGGACGATGTTACCTGAGTTTTCACCTGTCATGGATTTAATCATAGAATTTTGGAAGGAATTTTCAAATAGTAATATTCGTGGATTGTATAACTACATAAAGCATAAAGGCAAACCTTTGTATAAAGAGATTGAAGAAATTCGTAGAGGAAAAGTGATGAAACTGCTAATCGGCAAAGATGAATACCCTTCTGATATAAGGGATGTTCAAAAAATTGTCGAGTTGGAAAAAGGAATACAAGAGTTGATCGACTTTGATGACAATAAGCTATTTCCATATATAAGTCGATTATTAACAGCATTAAAAGTTGCTGTTAATCCCTCTCCAATGACGTTTTTATAAAGCTATAAGCTTATATATAAGCCGTAGGCCAAAAGGTCTGCGGCTTAAACTTTACCCGGAAAGGAGCCGTCACATGGCAATCTCAAAAATCAAACCTCGTCATGCCAGCGAGGGGCGCAGTATCGCTGCTGTGCTGGCGGATCGCATTGACTATGACAAGAACCCGGAGAAAACAAACGGTGGTCTGCTGGTAACAGGCTATCAGTGTTTTCCCGATACTGCGTGGCAGGAATTTATTGTCAGCAAGCAGATCTACACTGCCACCACCGGGCGCAGACGTGCCCCGGACAAAGATGTGATTTCTTATCTGCTGATACAGTCCTTTGAACCAGGAACCATTACACCGGAGGACGCTAACAAGCTGGGCTATCAGATGGCGTTGGAATTTACCGGCGGAGAACATCAATTCATAGTGGCAACCCATGTAGATAAAAAGCATATCCACTGCCACATCGAATTTAACAGTACCGCTTTGGACTGTTCCCACAAGTTCAACAACGTAAAGAACAGCTTCATTCCTCTGCGTAAAATCAATGACCGTATCTGTCAGGAATTTGGAGACTGAATATCATTGAGGAACCTCAAGCCAAAGGCAAACACTATGCAGAATGGGCGGCTGAGAAAACGGGAAAAAGCTGGAAAGCCCGCCTGCATCAGACCATTGATAAGGTACTGCCCAAGGTCAGCACCTTTAATGATTTTCTGGAAGTTATGCGGCAGGAAGGTTATGAAGTTGTTCAGGGCATTTGCGAACTGAAAAATCTTCAGGATCCTCAGGTAGAACACCTTTTGCCCCATAAAAACGGAAAATACCCTGAACGAAAATTTGACTGGAACAATTTGTTTTGGTCATGCAGTCACTGCAATGGAATAAAAAATCAGAAAAAGTATGATGACGGAATTATAGACTGTTGTAAAAATGATCCAGAGCTTATGATGACGTTTAAATTAAAAGATGGAAAAACTGAAATTTCAGCCAAAGATGAGCATAATTCCATGGCAGTAAGAACTGCTCTGCTCATTTACGAATCCTTCAATCTTCTCAACACTGGTATGCGGACATATAAAAGTGCAATGCGCTACAATGAACTTACAAAGGAAATGAACCTTCTATATGACAATCTTGAAGCATATAGAAAAAATCCTGATTCCAGATATATACAGCGAAAACTAAAGGCACTGCTCCGTCGAGAATCTGCATTTGCTGCCTTTAAAAGAAACTACATAAGAGATAACTGTAAAGAATTCCCACAATTGCAGTCTTATATAGAATAGCTCCTGTTTTATATGGCAGGAGTTATTTTATTCTTCCCCTTTTATTGAAAATATGCAATTGTTACTGATTTCTCAGCTTGTCATTCGCCAGAAACAGAACCGGGTTCCGATTTATTGTGCTAATAGAGAAAATATAGATATAATCATTGAAATCTGTTTTCGCTGATCCGACACCGTCAATTTTTCAGACAGATCACCTGAGCATTTTATATTTTATGAGTCTCATTATGTATCGTTACTTGCTTGCTACAATCAGCATAAAACCAGAAGAATTTTTCAATACAACATCAGATTTATTTGCAATAACTGCCTGTTTTTACTACGATCGTCAACAATTATCCACTTATAAATCATAAAACATGGATATTCCCCAAGTCTGAAATCAGTTCCCCATACGAAATTTTCTCCAAAATCAACCTGTCCACCACCCAAAGGGGAACTATAATCATGACAAAGATTAAAAACACAAAGAAGGGCATGGCAAAAAAGACATTAAGTATGTCACTTGTTGTTGCAATGCTTGCTACTTCTAATGTGCCGGTATGGGCTGCTGAGTTCAGCGATGGTACAGAGACTGCTACAGAAACATTTTCTGATGAAACTGTTGAAACTCCGGTTGTTGAAAATGAAGAGGTTGCACCAGTTGCTGAAGCAGCTACAAACAATAAATTAAATGCGAGCGTTACATATAAATTTGGCACTGATGACGTTAAAAACAATGCCGTAACATGGGATGGAACGACCGAATTAAAAGCAAATGTAACAGTAACTGCTGGAGAAATTGCTACTACTGATGTAGACAGTATAGAAGCTGTTTGGAAAACTGATGGAAATCAGGCATCAGCATCAGCCACAGATGTAAAAACTGCGGCAGCAGATGTAAAGATAGTACCAACAGGCAAAATGGCAGCTGACGGAAGCAAACTTACTCTTTACATTTATGCCAAAAAAGGAAATGATGTAGTATGGAGCTACACATCAGATCCGATTTCTGTTGAAAAAATAGATATCAATACAGTTGCAAATATTAATCAGATTACTATTGATTCAGCTAATTACAATGGTAAAGAACAGGCTGTTACCACTGATAAAATTGACCTTGGTACATTATCATCAGATTGGAAAAAAACCGATTTTACTATTGGAGAAGTTAAGGGAGATATTACCAATGTTACAGAAGATGGTGTAACCGTGACTTTGGTTCCAACTAAACCTGGATATACAGGTGTGTTAACACGTAAATACGAAATTAAACCATTAAAGTTAGATGGGACAACAAATACGATTGCTGACTATATTAAAGCTGAAGTCGTAAACCCACAGGTTGCTTATACTGGAAATGCCATTGCACCGAAAAAGACAGATGTAAAATTAATCGATAAAAAAACAGGAGCAGATTTATCTGGATACATCGCTTCTGTTGGAACTATTGCAAAAGTAGATGCTATAGCTGGTAAATCCCAAGCACTTGAAATCACTCTTAATAAAGATACAGATGGAGCTGTGAAAAATTATGAAATTACTGCTCCATCTGCAAAAATTACTACAGCAAACACCTTAACAGTTACACCAAGAGATTTAAGTACAGTTAATATTGAGGTACCTGAATTACAAACAAATGGTTCTACTGTTATTGATACGAGTAAAGTAATATTCACTGATAAAACTACAGGTGATACATTAACACTTGCAGGTGATGTTTCTTTTGATTCAGTTCCAAACAGCGTTGGAACATATGAAGTAAGCGTGTCCCCACGTACAGACAATGTGACAGGTAAGACAAAAGCTACTGTACGTGTTACAGACGCTTCATCATTAAGCACTGCTGAATTTGGCACTACTTATGCAACAAGCGCCGAAGAATATACAGGCGAACAGATTGTAAAAGATGTTACCAAACTCGGAAATGTATATATTACAGATAGTAGCAATCAGAAGGTAAAACTGGATCCTTCCAACTACAAAATTGAATTCGGTAAAAATATTGATGCCGGAACTAATAAAGGTATTATCCGTATCGTAGGTCAGGGCAGCTATAAAAACAGTGTGAAAGAAATCAAATTTAATATTAACAAAGCAGCTGTCACAACAGATACAATTACTTACAACAAAGTTGTAGAAAAGAAAGATACTGTTACACCATCTGCATATAAAGATGCTATTGGACTTGTTGTAAAGGCCAAAAATGCAAAAGGCAAGGAATTTACATTAGTTGAAGGCACTGATTATACCGTTAAATATGAATTTGCTGGAACAGGTGCTGTTGGTGATCAGGTAAATACAATAATCACAGTAAAAGGAAATAGCAATTATACTGCAGCCAACACTTTAACCACAACAAGTGATTCAAACGTTACAGTTTCTCCAGAAATCACTAATAAGATGATCAAAGATGCTGATATTCGCCTGAAACAGACTTCTTATACATACACAGGTGCAGGTATCACACCAAAATATGATGTTGTAGTTGATGGAAGAATCCTCAATCCAGCTACAGATTATGAAGTCGTTTCTGTTTCCAAAAATGTCAATGTTGGTACTGCAACATTGGAAATCAGAGGTAAAAATGATTATAGTAACAAGGCAACTGCCAAAGCAACATTCTCAATTGTTGCAGCTGATGCATCCAAACTTACAGGTGCAATTGCAAGCCAACCTTATGCTGGATATGCAATTAACCCTGCACCAAGCCAGATTGACCTTACACTTGACGGCGTAAAGATTAATGTAAATGACAACTTTAAATTATCCTACGGCGAGAACATCAACATTGGCGAAGGAACCGTTACTCTTACACCAAAGAACGGAAACTTCACAGGAACAAAGACTATCACCTTCAAGATTTCCGGAAAAATGCTTAGCGACGGTGATTTAAACTTCTATGATGCAGATGGATTAACAGTTGATTTAATTACCAACGGTAAACAATATTCTGGTAAAGAGCTTACTGTTGCCAAAACAGTATTCAATACAACTAAAACTACTCTTAACGGTGTTGCTTTAACCGATAAATTAAAAGAAGGTACAGACTACGAGATTAAATACGTAGACAACGTTTATGGTAAAGCTAAAAAAGTTACCAGCGGCGGTAGTATCACTACAGAACAGTATGGTGCAGTTTTAGTTATTGCAAAAGGAAACTATGCAGGTAACTATACAGGTGCAACCGTAACCGATGGTATCTATACAGATGCAGCTGGAAACAAGATCACAAATGTTATCTATGCAGAACAGTTCAAGATTGAGCCTAAAACTGTTGTCAAAACTAATGTATCCATCAAAAATGGTACTTATGCAGCAGGCCTTCTTGTAAAACCTGAAGTTGTTATCACAGTAGATGGAAGAACATTGGTAGAAGGTACAGACTATGATCTGAATCTTTCTAACAACAAAGATCTTGTAAATGCAACAACTAAAAAATCTCTGACTGTTACAGTTGAACCTAAGAATGGATATAGAGGAACTAATCTTGTATTTGATTGGGGTATCGACAAATTCAACTTGTCCAATGCAGACGTATCCGTAAAAGACGGCAACGTAACTGTAAAATGCGGAAGCATCACAGTTCCGTCCGCTGATTACACAGTAACAAAAGATGCTGCAGCAGATAAAGTTACCGTAACAGCTGCAAAAGACAGCAAGAACTATACAGGTTCCAAGACAGTAAGTGCTGATGTTGCACCTGCAGAAAAACCAGATGCTCCAATGATCAGCAATGTGAAAGTTGTTGGAAACAAAGCAACGGTTATTCTTTCCGGCGAAGCAAGTGACGCAGCAGGTTACGATTATGTAATCTCTACAGATCGTGACTGCATCACAAATAAAGCTTATGATGGTGTAAGCAAGAACCAGGCTACAACTTCTACATCCTTCAAGTATGTACAGCAGGGAACCTACTACGCATACTGCCATGCTTGGAAACGTGATGAAAATGGCAAGAAGGTATTCAGTGACTGGTCCAACGCATATCCATTCGTTGTATCTGCAATCACACCGGATGCTCCAGTTATCACAAACGTTAAAGTAAGCAGATCTACTATCAAAGTAACATACAAAGCAGCTGCAAACGCAACTGGTTACGATGTAGTACTGGGAACTGGCTCCAAGAAAGAAAACGGTGAGACACGTCCATACAACTATGGCGCTCACAAGAAACTGAACCTCAAAGAAGGTACAGTAACAGCAACATTCAAGAACGTACCAAAGGGAACATGGGTAGTTGGAATGCATGCATTCAACAGAACCTCCGAAGACGGAAAGAAAGTCTTCAGCCCATGGTCAAACCTGAAAAAAGCTACTGTAAGATAATCCATTTGGGTAACTGATACAGATTCCTAAAAAGAAAGCTCCGGTCATTGCGACCGGAGCCTTTCTTTTTCATATGGATAACTGATCTGTATTTAACGGACAAAAAAGATTATTTTATCGTAAGAAACAAATAATTTATGTTTTTATATATACAAAAGCACTAATAAAGTGTTGCTTTTTATATGTAATTTATTGCATTTTCGCTAATTTTCTTTCCGGTTGTTCCTTTATTGCATCAAATTTGTCCGCTAAATAAAAACTACTGTACTCATTTTACTTATTGTGTCCACCTTATAAAGTACATTATATAGATGTATTGTATTTGTCAGAGAAAAAATTTACGTACAATCCCCTGTCGAAATCTTTTAATAGCCAATAGGCCATAAAAATGTTACAATATGTCTATCAATAAAAACATTACGAATCAATGAAACATACAGATATAGACATATGATTCTTTCGAGGGAGGTCAGGTATGGGATTTTATTTGAACAGTGCTGCACCTTATTTTTTATACAAAAGTGAAGTCAGCAGTTTATATTTGTAATGGATGAATGGGATAATATTTTCCACAGAGATTTTGTCACAGAAAATGATAAAAAAAGTTTTCTTCTTTTTCTGAGTAATCTGCTGAAAGACCATGCATACGTCACTATGTCATATATGACCGGTATCCTGCCTATTTCTAAATATTCCAGTGGTTCTGAGTTGAACATGTTTATGGAGTTTAAGATGACCTCCATGGAAATTTTTGGAGAATACTTTGGTTTCACTGATGAAGAAGTTGATAATCTTTACAAAAAGTACCTGCATTTGTGTAAAGATCCGCAGGTATCACGTGAAAGCCTGCGTGAATGGTATGACGGATATTTTACAGTTTCCGGTAAACGTTTATATAACCCAAGATCCGTTGTAATGGCCTTGCGGTTTAATCAGATTTCCAATTACTGGACCAGTTCCGGACCTTATGATGAAATTTTTTACTATATTCAGATTTCTGACCAGATGCTCGAGGCTACATTATCAGGAGATACGCAAAAGATGGCAGATATCCTTCAGTATGCTCACAATACGGAAGCTCCAAGTCTTTCATACAACAACGAAATAGAGCTTTCTGCCATTGTCAATCTGGTGTATCTGTCAGCACGAAATAAGTACCGAATCGAACGTGAAGATAAGGCGGGAAAGGGCTATGTTGATTTTATTTTTTATCCATGGAATGTTTCAGAACCCTGCATCATTCTTGAATTAAAAGTGGATAGTTCCCCTGAAGAGGCAATACAGCAGATCAGGGATAAAGATTATATTCTCCGCTTCCGGGGAAAATTAGGGAAAAACAGAAACTATACAGGAAAGATCCTGGGTGTTGGGATCAGCTATGACAGAGAGACAAAAGAACATCAGTGTAAGATAGAAATTTTATCAACTTGAAATTCATAAAAAGAGGGCTCCAGTCGTTACGACCGATGTCATTATGACCGGAGTCTTTCTTTAATAAAAATATTTCTTCCTTTAATAGATAATGTAATCAAACCATTGTGGTATATCCTGGGATAATTTTACTATTTTTCCCCTTCGAAAAATAGCAAAGCGATGAAAGCTATTACTATTGTCATAAAAAACTGCCAGGTCACATTCTTTAAGCAGATACTGCAAATTTGAAAAAGATTGAAAGTATCTTTTTTCAATATCAGATTCAGGAATTCCATGCCCGCCATTCTGAACTCTTTCAGCGACTCTTCGTTTAGCAGTTTCTACAGAATCCACACCTACATAGTGTAATTCTATTGTATAGCCTAATTGTTTCGCGCGTTTAAAATTTTTTATAATAGATTTCCCACACAAAGTACTCTCCTGATTAAAAGATATTCCTTCTGAAAAGTATTTATCAATCAACTGAACTGCTATTTTTCCTGCTTTCAGGACATCAGATGTATTGCGCCAATCTCCTAGTTCTTTTACGATTTCATCTGTATTTACTCGGGGCATTTTCTTTAAATTATCTAATATCTGATAAAGAGTAGATTTACCCGCTCCATTAACTCCACCCAAAACAATATATTTTTTCATTTAGAATAAATTCCTCGCAATTACCTGTTTTTGCTTTTTTTGAAGCAAAAAATCCCCCACCATTTGATAAAATTCCCTTTGTTCTTCCGAATCAGCTTCCAATGTAAGCTGTAATGTGTCTTCAGGTTCCAGACATTTGATTTCTTCATATATTTTTTCATATTTTTTTACATCGCACATTTTTAACCCACCTTTTTATTTTTGATTATCATTGTTATTTATTTTGAGTATATCAAACACTTTCTATACTTACCATTAAGGAGCTCCTAACCGTCCGGTCCGGATTGTATCTCCCCCAATACAGTTCACAATCTCTTCCAGAGAACAGTCCCTGTATTCTGCTACGGTGTACTTTAGAATATTGCCCATAATCGGCTTATACGAAAAAATATTTTTCGCCGCTTTATCTTTTGTTTCTCTGCATTTTAAGGTTCTCATTGTTGTAGAAATACTGTTTTTTACTTTCATGAGATACTCCTGCAAGTGAAATTTTCTATTTATATTTTTATGATACCTCAGAAATAAAACTTCGTCAAATGCTTCTTCCCGATTCAGGCAGACACCAGAGGAGATGGCAGATTGGAGTAAATTTCCTTCACCAAAATCAGAACCGGGTTCCGATTTACTGCGTCAAATTTTCAGGCAGATCCCCTGGATATTTTATATTTTATGAGTTTCATTGTGTATCGTTACTTATTACAATCAGCATAAAACCAGAAGAATTTTTCAATACAGCAACCAGTTTATTTGTAATAACTGCTTGTTTTTAATATGATTGCCAATAATTATCCACTTATAAATCATAATATCCGGATATTCCTCAAGTCTGGAATCAATTCTCCATACGAAATTTTCTCTAAAATCAACCTATCCACCACCCAAAGGGGAACTATAATCATGACAAAGATTAAGAATACGAAGAAAGGCATGGCTAAGAAAACCTTAAGTATGTCTCTCGTCGTTGCAATGCTGGCAACCTCTAACGTGCCGGTTTGGGCTGCTGAGTTCAGCGATGGAAGCGACGCAGATGTTGCAATTACATCAGAAGCTCCGGTTGCAGAAGATACAGATGCCGCTGATGCAGCCGCATTCTCCGATGAGGCTACACCAGAAGTCACAGAGAATACAGATGATATTGCAGATACTGCAACAGCAGCAACAGAAAAAGCATTATATTTTGAAAAAGCTGAAATTGGTAAACCAGTTTCATTTGCAGACGACAGTGTATTAAAAAATGCTGAAGGAAAAAATGTTACTGTTTTTGATTATGAATGGTTAATCGATGGAATGCAGCCTGCTAAAGCTGATGGAAGTGCAATGGACGCGAGTACTTATTCAGGTCAGGTACGTCTTGGCGGAACAAATCCAAGTGTTGCCGACATCAAAAGTGCTATTACAAAGTTTACACCACTGTCAAATCAGTTAGGTGGAAAACTTACTCTTAAAATTACAGGTGTCAAAGGAACTGCCGAAGATTTTGAAGGCTTCACATATGAAACTCCTGCTGTAACTATTACTGCAAAAGATGTAACAAGTATTGTTGCTGGAATCAGCCAGAATAATGCTTTAATTTATGATGGTACAGCAAAAACATTAAAAGCAAGCGATGTAAATCTTACATATGCTACAGGTTATAATGCTTCTACTGCTGGTATCACAGCTTCTGATTTCAATTTCACATATGATGGTGATACTGTGAATGCTACAAAAGCTGGTGAACCTGTCAAGGTTACTGCAACTGTTAATAAGCCTGGATACCAGGGTTCTCTTACGTTTAATATGACTATTAGCCAGAAAACACCTGCTGCATATTCTGATTCTGATAAAGAATTAACAGATAAGACAAAAAATGATTTAGCTGTTAACTTAAAGAAGACTCAGTATAAATATACAGGTTCAGCTATTAATCTGTTAACAAATGTAGAAGATAACTTTACCTTAAAGAGCAATATTTCCGGAAACACATTAAAGGCTAAAGCAATTACTAGTGTTAATCTGGTTGATGGTACTCTTACAAATGCTGGTGATTCTGCAAAAGTGAAAGTGTCTATTACTAAAACAGGCGATGACGAGTTGAATCGTAACTATGCGGTAGGTGCATTTGATTCCAGCAAAGGTATTGGATATACTACAGCAGAGAAAGCTACTGTTGTTGCCCGCGATTTAAGTACATGTGCAATTGATGATATCAGTATTGGACTTTTGAAATCAAAGAATATCACTAAAGCAGATATTAAGAAGCTTCTTTCAATCTCAGAAGGAAAAGAAACTCTTAGCACTAATACAACATTTATGGATAATGTGGATATTGAAGTTGATACAGATGCAATCCATAAAGGTGGAGAAGGTACTTATACAGTTGTTGTAAAACCAACAGATACTACGAAGAATGTGATTAATAGAAAGACTATTAATCTTTATGTTGCCCAGAACAACATTGCAGATGCTACTTTAGTTACTAAAGATGGTCAGTTAGCTGCTAATACAGAATTAAATTCTTCAACTGACTTAGGTGATGAATTCTATCAGGGCGGTTCTGCTGTTGAAAAAACTGCCGATCAGTTAGGTACTATTGTAATTAAAGGGTCTACTGATGTTGTTCTGAAAGCTGGTACCGATTATAAGGTGATTTATGAAAACAACACTAATGTTGGTACAGCCAAAGTTTATTTACAGGGAATCAGTAGTACATTAGGTGGTAAAAAATGCATTGGTACATTTGCAATTAAACCCGCAGAAATCATGTCAACTACAATTACTGTTCCAGAATCAGTAGCTTATGACGGTTCTAAGACAGAGGCTTCTGAATATCTGAAAAAATCCGATATCAAAGTACAGGCTAAGACATATACCTGGACTAAGAAAACTGTTGGATCTACAGTTAAATTTGAAAAAGTTGAAAAATTAATTGATGTACCGGATACACTCTATAAAACTACATTTGCTGCTGATTCTAGCACTCTCAGTAGTGGTAAAATAGTTGATGGAACAAAGTTAACTACTACTGTAAAAGAAGCAGACAAAATTGACACAACAAGTGATGCATATAAAAATTATGGCATCTCTCAATTAACAGGCGGTGTAACAGCATCTAAGAATACAACAGTAGCTACTTTATCCATTGCAAACGCAGATGTAACTGTAGTTGGTGCTCCATTCGTTTATACAGGAAAAGAAATCAAACCTGATTTAGTTGTAAAAGATGGTAACCGCACACTTGTAAAAGATGTTGATTATGAAGTAGTATCTACTGTAAATGCAACAAATGCGGGAACAGCTAAGATTACAATCAAAGGTAAAGGTGATTACAGCGCAGCTAAGACAAAGACTGTAGAGTTTACTATTAATAAAGCAGATCTGTCAAAAGTGACTATTACTCCTAAGAAAAACTCTGTTGCTGGTAACTTTACTTATACAGGAAATAAACTTACACCTGCATTAACAGAATATGATGTTAAACTTGGCGATGAAACACTTACAACAGACCTTGCTGATATTAAAATTACATATCCAGCTAGTTCTTCTGCAAATGTAAATGCAGGAAAAGAAGCAGGCAGTGCAACACTTACAGTGAAAGATACTGCTAAGAATCCAAACTTCGAGGGAACAAATGCATTCAAATTTGATATTGAACAGGCAGTATTGAATGAAAATGGAACCTTTACACTTTGGAAAGATGGAAAGGTTGTTGGATTTGATAAAACAGCTACATCTGAAAGTGGCGTTTCATCCTTTGCGCCAATCTTTACAAATGATGGAACAGAGCATACTTTTGATAAAGTAACTTACAAACCAGCTGATTCCAAATATAAAGAAGGCACTGATTACGAAGTTAAATACTACAACAATGTTCGTGGAGAAGTTGCTGCCATCTATGTAAATGCATTAGGTAATTACAAAAATACAGATGCTAACAAGTTTGCGGATAAGAAAACAACTTATACTAACGCAAGATTCTTTAAGATTGGTGCTATTGCTATTAAGAAATCTGATGTCAAAGTAGCAAATACTGAATATGCTGGCGGAATCGCAGTCAAACCAACAGTAACCGTTACTGTAAATGGAAAAACTCTTGTAGATGATTCTGACTATAAGATTGAAACAGTAGGCGATGCTTCTAACGTAACTGCTAAAGATAAGATTTTAAAAGCAAAATTATATGCAAAAGATGGTTATGTATTAGATACTACATCATGGGGCGCAGGCAACATTAAGACAGATGCAGACGGTTCTTATGTAGAACTTACATGGAAAGTTGTAGCAAAAGATCTTAAGAACACAACCGTAACTGTTGATAAAGAGGGAAATGTAACCGTAATGAATGGTTCCGTTGTTGTTCCATCCAAGGAATATGATGTTAAATTCAGTGAAGACGGAAAGAAAGTAACTGTAACAGCTAAAGCTGACAGCAAAAATTATACTGGTTCCAAAGAAGTTGATGTTGACGCTGTTAAAGTTGGTGCTCCAGTAATCAATACTGTTAAAGTATCTGGTAACAAAGCAACAGTAATTCTTTCCGACGAAGCAGATGGTGCATCCGGATATGATTATGTAATCTCTACATCTAAAGATCCTTCAGATAAGGAAGCACGTATCGATGTTGTTAAGAATCAGGTTCAGACAACCGCAGCATTTAAATATGTTCAGCAGGGAACATACTATGCATATTGCCATGCTTGGAAACGTGATGAAAATGGTAAGAAAGTATTCGGCGAATGGTCTAATGTTTATCCATTCTCTGTAACTGCAATAACACCAGACACACCAGAAATCCTCAGTGTTAAGACAAAGGGTTCTACAATCACTGTAACATACAAAGAATCCGCTAATTCTACAGGATATGACGTAGTTCTCGGAAAAGGTTCCAAGAAAGAACACGGAGAGACACGTCCATATCAGTATGGAAAATACAAAAAATTAAATGTTGCACCAGGTGTATGCAAAGCTGTATTTAAGAACATTCCTGCAGGAACATATTATGCAGGAGTACATTCCTGGAACAGAACAGCTTCTGAAAACGATAACAAAGTATTCAGTAAGTGGTCAAATCTGGAAACTGCTAAAGTTAAATAATCCATTTGGGTAATTAATACAGATTCCTAAAAAAGAAAGACTCTGCGTGTAACAGCCAGGGTCTTTCTTTGAATACTTTTTTATATTTAGCAACAGAGGAAGGAGTTTGATTGGCATTGTGTAAAGATTTCTCAGTAATTCACAAGTTGCTTCATATCTGTCAGGACCTGTTTTTGTCAGGACAGGTGTTTCATCCGGAACCCGGATGGAGATGGGAACTTTCACATCAACCCCTTCGCTATAGTCTATCAGAGCATAATATTCACCGGGTCCCAGATAAACATCGTAATCATTATTGCCTTTTGTGGGCTCTGCCCACACCTAACCTCTGGAATAGGATCGGAAATTTCTGGCAATAATATAAATGCCGAAGGAATAGACAGAGAGCAGGAATGCGGGGCTTAAAAGAGCTTCCCCATTCCTGCTTTTCTTTTCTCTTACAGATAAGCAGTGAGCCGTTCTCCGTAAAGGACTATCAGCTGATTCAATACCTGATCCCAGTTCCGGTATCTCTGCGTCCACTTTTTGACTACGTTCTCACTGGCAAGATACAGCATCTTTTCCAATGCAGAATCGCTTGGGAATACGCTTTTTGTTTTCGTGACTTTCCGATACTGACGGTTTAATCCTTCTATGATATTTGTCGTGTACATAATGCGTCTGATATCATTAGAAAACTGGAAAAAGGAACTTACATCTTCCCAATTATTTTCCCAGTTACTGATCGCGTACGGATATTTCTTCCCCCATTTTTCTTTCATGTTCTCCAGCTCTGTTAAAGCGGCTGTTTCGTTCGGAGCATTGTACACTTCTTTGAAATCCGAGGAAAACTTTTTCAGATCATTATAATTTACATATTTGAAAGAATTGCGTAGCATATGGATCACACATCTCTGGATCTCTGCCTGCGGATAGACTGCCTGAATAGCTTCTTTAAAACCCGGAAGACCATCCACGCAGAAGAAAAGAACATCTTTTACTCCGCGGTTCTTAAGATCATTGAGCATTCCAAGCCAGAACTTGCTGGTTTCATTTGCACCTACTGTGATGCTGAGGATATCTTTGTATCCCTCCACTGTAACACCAAGCACTACATACGCAGCACGACTCAGGATCCTGCCATCCTCACGTACTTTATAATGAATACAGTCCATAAAGACAAACGGATAAACCGGGTTCAGAGGACGGGACTGCCATTCTTTAACCTGAGGAAGTATCTTGTCTGTGATCTTGCTGACCATTTCAGCTGACAGCTCAATCCCATAAAGATCCTGAAGCTGGTCGTGGATGTCACGTGTACTCATACCACGGGCATATAAAGAGATCACTTTTTCCTCAATCCCGGAAATATCTCTCTGGTATTTAGGGATGAGTTTTGGTTCAAACTCACCGTTACGGTCTCTTGGTACGTCGATTTGAAATTCACCGTATTGACTCTTTAAGTTTTTTGTAGAATGACCATTTCTTTTATTATCTGTCTGTAGATCTCCCTTATGGTTTTTCTCGTATCCAAGAGTTGCATCCAGTTCTGCCTCCATCAGCTCCTGCAGGATATCCTTGAAACTGTCTTTCAGAAGCGTGTATATATCTGCAACGCTATTAATGTTGTTTTCTGAGATGATCTGTCGAATTTGTTCCTTTGCAACTGCCATAAAAAATACTCCTTTTCGATAAGAATTGTCATATCTGAATTCTTACCAAAAAGGAGTTATTTTTTACCAAAAACACAAACTATTTTACACTACCGAAGAGCTTGGACAATGACTAAGACACAAAATAAGAATGATAGTCATGAAGCAATGGAAGAAGCCGAAAACCATCTACAGAAACCTAAGTTATCTAAACAGGAAGAACCGAAACGGATTCAGTCAGGAAGATATTCATAAAGTTGCAAATTCAAGACTTGGGTGGTACAGAAGAAGTGGAATGAACGTGGTGAATTTCATTATCAGTAAAGATTTACTTGAAAATAGGATAAAAGATGGAGCTGGTCTGCTCAATCCCTTATCCTATTACTTAGCAAAAGTTGGAATATAAGTTGTAGAGCCGTATACGAGACCCGTACGTACGGTTCAATGGGAGGGGCGAGATAATTATTCTCCCTCTACCCTATTAAAGTAAAAAGGATTGGTCAGCCGAAAAACTGATCCATCTTTTTTCATACAAGCAGAAATCCTCATAAAGAATCCTCAAACCAGCTCCTCATGACAAACCCTCAACAAGTTTAATTACCCGGTTTTAACCATTATTACTTGTTGGCACTTTTCAAACATATGATTACTGAAATCTAGCAATTATATCTTTGTTATTATACACTGATTTGTTATCCAAGAATATTTTCTTTGTAATAAATTTATTAATATCATTATATCAGAATTTCATGTATAATATTTTCAATAAATGATTCAAAATATAAATGAAAGGTAGGAAATTATTTATTATGGAAGAAGATAAAAATATTGCAGATAGCATTTTTAAAGAAAGAAGAAATGAAATTCACATTCAATTAGAAGAAACAGAAAGTCTTATTAATCAATGCGATGAAAAAAACGCAATTGCATATATTTCAAAGTCTGAATTAGAAGAACTTTGTTCTCTTTTGGAAAAAGATGAACTTACACATAGCAATGATATGGTATTTGATTTAATAATTGATTATGCAAAAAAAGAAATAGAAGATGAACGATTATTAGAACTTATAAATAATTTAAAAATTGGGAATGTAGATGAGAAAGATATATTTATTGGAAGAGCATATCCTAAATATTATGATAACTCCTATTATATAGAAATTTCAAGAAAAATGGATCATCAAATAAGATTATTATCTGATGTATGGGCTTCTTATTATATGATTGATAAAAGTCACTTATCAGCGGAAAAGCAACTTTTTACTAAATTATTGCAAATAAATTTGCAAAGATTCCAGACAGCTTCTGACGAAACTAAGGAATATAATGAAATACAATATGATATGGCTCAATACGAAAAATCTGGAAATAATTTTACAGACGTTTATATAACGTATAGTAGAGAAATAAATGAAATAGCATTAGCCACTTTAATAGGACATGAAATAGGACATCATTATTTAGGGCATACTGATTCCGATAATGAAAACTCCGAAAATGCTAAAATAAAAGAATTAAAAGCTGATGAGTTTGGAATAGAATTTGCATTTAGATATTTAGAAAGTGCTTATTCAAATGATACATCATCTTATAGCATTCATCAACTAGTAGCTATATATGTTCCGTTAATTGTTAGTGTGCAAATGGTGGGTAAATCTGAATTTAACATTTTTAAAGATCAAAAAGAACATCCAGCGATAATCAAAAGAATCGCTAAAATAAATTTAACATTATCTAAAGTATTAGATAATGTTAAATTTATTAATGTTAAAAAGAACGTTCATAAGTTATTTACTTTGCTTAAAATGAAAGACATTTATATAATTAGTGAAAAAATCGCAAATGAAATTGAACAAAAACTAACAACTGATATACCCCAAAATAAAAATTTTTGAATAGGAAATAGATGCTATCAAAATGGGATAGCCTTATTTATAATATAGCATAGAGCTTACTGTTGAAAGTTAGAATCTCCTTATAATCGAATTCCTAGCCACAATCGTCGACGGCATAATAATCGGTTCTGCAGGCGCAACATTACATCCCTGTTCAATCATATCCCACACTAAATTCGCCGCCGTCTCTCCGAGTTTTCGGCGGGGATGTTGGACTGAGGTGAGGTAGCAATCGCCATCCAGTTTGATATTCTGATTGTCAAATCCTACAATTGACAAGTCTTGCGGAATGCGGATTCCTTTTTGACTGAGGTCGTGGTAGATTTCTTCTGCCAGCATATCGTTGTAGCAAACGAGGGCTGTACATTCCATTAAATCATCCAAGGAATACTCAACACTATATTTATTCTGAATCCACATTTCGTGGTTGGAATGGAACCACCAGATATGGCGGTCATCGACCTGCAGTCCTACTTCGAAGAGTGTTTCTGCATATCCCTGGAATCTTCGGATTCCCTGCAGATCGTCTTCTTTAAAAATCCCTGCAATTTTGTATGTCCTGCGTCCAGAAGCATCGTAAGCGATGAATAATCCACCGGTTTTTCAGTATCCAAAATTTATGAGATAATCC
>OAXJ01000886.1_pt1 | contig 25798 bp, 28 predicted proteins | sample 1517241 | NCBI WGS metagenome assembly OAXJ01 (sample SAMEA2580293, study PRJEB22360) | human gut metagenome | biome: human gut; feature: human-associated habitat; material: faeces | place: Denmark | collected 2008/2010 | reverse complement strand
TTGTCATTATAACGTCTCCTTTATATCTTATAATTATATCATACTATTTTAGTTTTACAATAAAACTTTATAATATCGTTGAAAGAGTATATAATGCTCTGTATAATATTTTTATAGAGCAATAATTGCTCTGAAATATAATTGGAGGTGATAAATTGTTAAAATAAAAAAATTCATTAGACTCCGCGACCAAACTTTGTCTAATGAACTATGTATCGAAAGAACAGTTTTTATAATGTCCTTTCTTTGAACATTATATCAAAACATTCTTTCGTATTCAAATACTCTTACAAAGGAGGTATAAGTTTATGGAAGAAAAAAGAGTATATATTGAATTACCAGCCTTTACTGGTAGAAATGTACCGATTAGTGAATTAGCAAAAGCTATAGGTAAAGATGCTCAATACATTCGTATCGGATTACAAATGGGTATCTTAAAATTTGGATATGCATTGAAAAGAGAAAATTCTTCAGAATTTAATTATTATTGTCCTGATAAAAAAGTATGGGAAGAAACAGGATATTTTAAAGAGGTTCGTGTATGAGTAAACCAAAATTAGAATTGATTTCATTAGAGGAAGTTAATGCTAAAAGCGTAGATTGGTTATGGTATCCGTATATTCCATTAGGAAAGGTAACAATTATTCAAGGTGATCCTGGCGGAGGAAAGACAACATTAATTCTCCGTCTTTCTTCCCTCCTATCTAGAGGTAAACCTCTTCCTTTTGAAAATCAAGATATAAACAAAGAACCTATTAAAATCATTTATCAAACTGCTGAAGATGGTTATGATGATACCATTAAACCTAGATTACTTGATGCTAATGCTGATTGTTCTCAAATTCAATTTATTAATGAAGCGGATATACCTTTAACTATGTTAGATGAAAGAATTGAAGAAGCAATAATTAGACTTCAAGCAAAATTATTTATTCTTGATCCAATTCAAGCCTATCTAGGTTCAAATGTTGATATGAATAGAGCCAATGAAATTCGACCACTTATGAAAAATCTAGCAAATATTGCAAGTAGACAAAATTGTGCAATCGTTTTAGTTGGTCATATGAATAAAACAAGAGGTAATAAATCAATATATCGAGGTATAGGTACCATTGATATTCCTGCTGCAGCTAGAAGTGTGTTAATAGTTGGTGAATTAAAAAGCAACCTAGATATTAGAGCAGTTATTCATGATAAAAGTAGTCTTGCTCCAAAAGGTGATGCATTTGCATTCAAATTAAGCAAAGAAAAAGGATTTCAATGGATTGGCAAATATGATATTAATTCCGATGAATTATTAGCCGGATACCATAAAGAATCTGAAAAATCAAGAGCCACCCAATTTATCTTAGAACAACTTTCATCTGGTCCAGTTGCCTCTGTAGAAATATTTAAGCAAGCAAAAATAAATAATATATGTGAAAGAACTCTCAATCAAGCTAAGGCAGAATTAAATGTCCGCTCAAAAAAATAGGTACTTCATGGTGTTGGATATTAAACGATTAAGATTGCATGAATGCAAAACCTTTAAATACTGCAATATTACAATCTTCCTTTCTGTCAGGTACCTTTGTTACTTTGTCGAAAGTAACGCAAATGCACTTTTGACAATATCAAAAGATGCTTGCGCTCTGCGAGGCATTTTAAGGAGTAAAACCAAATGGAACGTACAATAAGTGTAATGATTGGTAGAGGAAACGTTAATCATAATAGACGTCATTTTATCACTAAAAATGTAGATGCATCCCGTACAATATACAATCATGAATATGTTTATATAGACATTCGAGATGCATATCATTTTCTCTTCGATGAAGCATTGCAAAGATATAATAGTAAGCAATATAGAAAAGACCGTGTAATTGATGATTATTATGAAAAAATAAGATTAAGCAAACAAGAAAAGAGTTTTCATGAAATCATTATTCAAATAGGAAATAAAGATGATATGAATGTCAAATCAGAAAATGGAGAGTTAGCAAAAAATATTCTTGATGAATATATGAAAAGTTTTCAGGAAAGAAATCCAAATCTATATGTATATTCTGCTCATCTTCATATGGATGAAGAAACACCTCATTTGCATATTGATTTTATTCCATTCATTACTAACAGTAAAAGAGGACTAGATACACGAGTATCATTGAAACAAGCACTTAATAATCAAGGATTTAAGGGTGGTACAAGAACAAATACAGAGTGGAATCAATGGATTTTATCAGAAAAACAATATCTTGCTAAAATAATGAAAAAATATCAGATCAAGTGGAAACAACTCGGTACACATGAACAACATCTAGATATATTAGATTTTAAAAAAATGAAAAGAAATGAAGAAATTATATCTCTTAAAAATGAAATAAATGATTTAACAAATCAAAAACAACATTTAAACCATATAATTTCATCTACAAAAGAAGAAATCAATGAGATTGAGAACAGACTCACAATTATTAAAGAGGATGAAAAATTATTTAACAAATTAAGTAGTGAAGTTAAAAATGATAAAATTTGGAATATACCTAAACCGTCCCATATGATAAGTTCAAAAACTTATCACAAAAATACAGTGATTCCATTTATTCAAAATATCAAATCATATGTTAATAAAATTATCAAAAAGTGTATTGATTTAACTAAACAAGTAAAATATCTTAATCAATCAACATTTAAATTAAAAATTCAAGTCAATGAACTTAATGAAACAATTGATAAACTCATTAAGGAAAATAGAGAAATAAAAAATGATTTATCTGCAATTCGAAAAGCTCTAGGTCATAGACAATTTCAAGAAATCTTAAATCAAAAAAAGGAAAGAGAGGTTAATCAAAATGAAAAAAATAATCGTTGATGAAAAGAATCATATAGCATATCAATTAATAGGAGATATTTATTATCCTATTTTATGTAACTATCAATTACCATTAGGTAATTACGCAAAAGAAAAGATACAATATTTGAAAAGTTATTATCCTAAAGAATATGTACAGTTATTAAAAGACAAAGATTTTCATAATCAACTATTTATCTTAAACTGCTATTGTGAACAATATTATCAAAAGAGACTTATATAATGGTTCAATTCCCATCCTCATGCCAAGCCAATAGAAATTAAAGATTTTCAGACAAAATTAAAAAAACAAATTATAGAACAATATATTAATACAAAGTAGGAGGATTTCACATGAAAAATATTAAACTACCAAATAGTTATGGAGGCGTTATAAAAATGGGTAATGCCTCCCGTAGAAGAAGACCATATATGGTAAGAATTACCACAGGCTATGAAATAAATGAAAAAACAGGAAAATCAAAACAAAAGTATGGAATCATTGGATATGCAAAAACAAGGACAGAAAGATTACAAATGCTTGCCGACTACCATAATGCACCTTTTGATTTAAATAATAGTTCTACTACATTTAGAGAAGTTTATGAGCAATGGTCTAAAGAAAAGTTTGAAAATGCTTCTAAATCTACAATCAATGGTTATCGTGCTTCATATAATACATGTACATTATTATTTGAAAGAACATTTAGAGAATTAAAAACTTCAGATTTACAAAAAGTTATTGATACTTGTGAAAAAAACTATCCAACATTAAAGAATATTAAAATATTATTTAATCAACTTTATAAATATGCTATGAAAAATGATATTTGCAATAAAGATTATTCAAAGTATGTAGACATTGCTAAATACAGTAATAAAAATCCTAATTCAGTTGAAAGAAAACCTTTCACTAAAGAACAAATTGATATATTTTGGGATTTATCAGATGATATATACTATCAAATTATCCTTATGTTGATTTATACAGGTGTGAGAATAAGTGAGATGTTAGATTTAAAAAAAGAAAACATTTATTTAGATGAACAATATTTTGAAATTATTGACTCGAAAACAGAAAATGGCATACGTAAAGTTCCTATTTCAGACTATATACTACCATTCTTTAAAAATTGGTATCAATCATCAAAAATAGAATACTTACTTCATACTCCAGATCAAAAACACTTTAAATATAGAAACTATTATGATAGTTACTTTAGACCATTATTAGACAGATTCAATTTAGATCATACACCTCATTGTTGTAGACATACTCTTGTATCACTAATGGCAGAAGCTAATATATCATCAACATTTAATAAAATGATTATTGGTCATGCTGGAGCAATGTCATTAAATGAAAAAGTATATACACATATAGATATAAAAGAATTAGTAAAAACTGTTAATAGTGTTTATTATCCATCTTTTATAAAAAAATAACACGAGTATAATCTAAAAATACATTTAAATCATTTTGCATAAAAAGAACTCTATTATAAATCAAATAGAGTTCTTGTTTATAAATCATAATAAGACAGTAATTTTATTAAAGAAATATAAATATTCTTTTTTTCTAACAGACTCTTTCTTTCATAATATAACTTTGTTATTAATTCTCTTGCATTCTCCCCATAATGAATTTCATTATGACAATTACTACACAATGATACTATATTCTCTTCTATATCAATAGAAAAATCAAATTCATCTTGAAAAGCCATTGGTATCAAATGATGGGGTTCAGTATAAGGAACACCATCTTTTTTCCGCTTAAAAGTTTTATGTTTTTTATCAATTTCACAAGAAAAATTAGCTATCCCTAATGCATTAATAGCTACTGCTTTATTTCTTTTATATACTTTATTAAATTTATTTTCTACTAATTTTGGTTTAGGTTTTAAAACATCTGAATATGAATATATTTTTGATGGATTAATGATTATGTCAGTTATAACTGTTTTCAACATATCATCTAATTGATCATTCTGCTTCATTATTTTAGCACGTGTTTTATCTTTTTTGAATATACTAAGTGAATTATGAATATATTGACCAAATTCTAAAAGATTTCCCATTTCATCATATAATTTTCTAGGTCCTTGTATATTTCCTATAAGCCCATTTTTATGTAACTCATCAATCGTTATTTGACTTGTGTCAAAATGTTCAACAAGTTTAAAACGTGTATATTTTGAGTATTTTCTTCCCTTTTCATATTCCCCCATATCAACCCAATAATTCTTATCATCTATAACATTATCACTGGTAATATCAGTTTCAATAACATCAACTAAAAACTCAATAGCACTTACTGGTTTAGTAGAATAAATAAAAACTTTATCTCCTACAGAATAATTAGCATTTTGTTTCCAATCAATATATGGTAATTCTTTAAATGCTCTTACATGATCATATTTATTATGATTAGCTGAAATAATCCATTCCAAAAAAATCCACTCCCATCTATATATAACTTTTATTATAATTAATTTTGATACTTTGTGCATCTTAAATGACAATTGTGCTAGTTAATTTTGCATATTACTTGCTTCTTACGTGCTACTTATCTTTAAAAATCCAAAAAATTTTAAAACATCCATATACAACAAAAGCCCCATAAAAAGGGGCTTTGTGTAGTTTTGAATTGTTCAAAACTGTGAAATAATTTGTGTAAATTAACGTTTTGAGAATTGTGGAGCACGACGAGCTTTTTTAAGACCATATTTTTTACGTTCTTTAACGCGTGCATCACGAGTAAGGAATCCAGCTGCTTTTAAAGTTGGTCTATAATCAGTACCAGCTTGTAATAATGCTCTTGAGATACCATGACGGATAGCTCCAGCTTGTCCAGAGTATCCACCACCATATACGTTTACACTAACATCAAATTGAGAAGTTGTGTTAGTCAATTCTAATGGTTGATTAACAATCATTAATAAAACGTCTGATGGTAAGTATTCTTTAGCTGGTTTATCGTTAATTACGATATTTCCTGTACCTGGTGTTAGGATAACACGAGCTACAGAAGATTTTCTACGTCCAGTTCCTCTATATTGTACATTTGCCATTGTTCTGTATTTCCCCCTTACCCTTTAATCTTCAATTCTTCTGGTTTTTGTGCTGCATGTGGATGTTCACTACCTGCATATACAAATAATTTCATCCCTTGTTTTCTACCTAATGTGTTATGTGGTAACATACCTTTTACCGCTGCTTCAACCCAACCAGTTGGATTTTGTTCTTTGAATTGGCGAGCAGTTTTAACTTTTAAACCACCTAACCATCCAGAGTGACGATAGTAATTTACTGTATCTAATTTCTTTCCAGTCATTACTACTTTATCAGCGTTTACGATGATTACATAATCACCAGTATCCACATGTGGTGTGTAAGTAGGTTTATTTTTACCTCTTAACACTGTTGCTACTTCTGATGCCAAACGACCTAAAGTTAAGTCAGTTGCATCAACTACGTACCATTTTCTTTCGATTGTGGCTGCATTAGCCATAGTTGTTTGTCTCATTTTACTTTCTCCTATATCCTTACCGGGGACTTAGAGTTCATAAGAACATTCTCATTATAAATACTTCTATATTTAATGTCAATGATTTTTCTACAAATAAATTACCTTATTATCATATATTTTTCTATTTTTGACTTTTAAAAAAACTCTAGAATAAAAACACCATTTTAATCATTATTTTTATTCATTAATTACTGTTACTATTTAATATTTAACTCATTTAAAAAGACAGTGCTAGAAATAATCAATAGCACTATCTTTCTATTTTAATTATACTTTCTTTTTTTAAACAATACTAAACCGCCCGCAGATAATAACAATGATGTCATAATTGCACCTAAATATGTATTATCACCAGTTTTAACACTTGTATTAGGTTTATTTTCTGGTTTTACCTCAGGTTTCACTTCAGGTGTAGGAGCATCAATTTTAACTAATTTATCAATTGCTTCTGTTAATTGAGCATAAGCTGATTCAATTGCTTCTTTGTCACCTGATGTTATCGCACTTCTTACTTTTGCTAAAGCAGTACTTAATATATCTAGTGACTCTTTAGTATAAATATCTGTTTTCCCTAAAAATTCTTCACCTTTAGCAATCACTTGATCTAATTCTGCTTCTGTTACATATTTTTCAAGATTAGCTATAGCTGTATTTAAAGCTCTAATTGCTTCTTCTACAGCCTCTTTATTAGCACTTGTATCATTTAATACTTTAGTCGCTTCTTCGATTACTGTATTTAATTTTTCAATAGTTGCAGCTTTATATACATCTATCTTAGCTGCTTCAGCTGTTGCTTCTGCTAGCCTAGCTTTTAAACCTTCTTTATCAACGACAACTGCATTAACTACAACTTTTACTGTTTTTGAATATTCACCATTGACATATTTTACATCATATTCATCTGCTGTACCTGTAATTTTTGTTTCTGGATCAACCCAAGACCATCCTTCTGGTAATGCTACATTTGCTAATTTATCACCAACGATTCCATTTAATTTAAAATCACTAGGGAAAGTACGTTCAGCAACTGTTAAAGTCATCGTTTTACGAGTGAATTTATAATCACTTTCACGTTCTGGTCTATTTCCATCATATTCTATATCATTTGGAATAGCAGTATAATGAATGTTATATTTACCAACTGGTAATTTTGCTAAACTAGCTAGATCATCTTTGCCTGTACAAAGTAAATCAACACTAGTTAACCCACCTTCATTTTTAAACATATGTTCATTTTCAATTGAAAAATCTACAAAACTACTACGATTAGATGTAACACCAGCTAATAGATCAGGTGTTGCTCCTTCTTGCATTGTTACATCTTTTAACCCACTAATTTCTGGTGCAGCATCGTAATATTCTTTTGCTGCAGCTTTTTGTTCTTCATTTTGAGCATAATATACATAATCAATTGCAAATTCAGTTCCTGCTAAATTAGTTTCTACATCACCAGGCCAGTTTCCACCCATAGCTAAGTTTAATTGAATATATTGTGGACGATTAAAACATTTTTTTGCAGATTCACCCCAAGTTGGATTAGTTAAATCTAGGGTATTATAAATCACTCCATCGACGTACCATTCAATTTTATCTGGTGACCAATTGATACCAAATACATGATAATCATCATTGAAATCAGCACCGCTTGGGTTTGTATATGCTTTTCCCCCAGAACCAGTTGTATCTTGATCCCATTGATCACCGATATTTTTATCATAAAAATGTGGTGTCCCCCATACTTGTTTATTTCGAGCTTCACCTTCATAACCACCTAATAATTCCATGATATCGATTTCACCGCAACGTGACCATCCATATCCTTGTTTACCATTAATCTTTCCATCAAGTGTAAAATCAGCACCTAATGTCCAAAACGCAGGGAATGCTCCTCTTCCTTTTGGTAATTTTGCTCTCATTTCAATTCTTCCGTATAAAAATTCTTGTTTTCCATGAGTTCTCACACTTCCAGAATTATAGATTACTTGACGATTACCACGAGGATTTTTATATTGATCTTCTTTTGCACGATCAGTAGCCTTTAAAACTAAGTTTCCATCACGCATAAATACATTTTCGTCACTTTTTACATAGTGTTGTTGTTCAACACCACGAATACTTCCTAATTCATATCCCCAGTCACTTGTATCTAATTGCGATTCATTAAAATCATCAGCCCATAAAATATCATAATTTGAATCTTCTTCGCTGTCTCCACCGATAAGTTCTACATCATCAAAATAAACAGTAGAATTTTTCAGTGAGTCACTTGCATTCCCATCTACCCAACGTGCAACACCAACAACATATGCTGTTTCTGATGATGTTGTAAATTCTAATTCTACTTCTTCCCATCCGTTGGTAGGACTAATTGGCTTATCCTTAAATGTTTTCGGAGCGTTTAATCCTCCCGTCTTAACATCCAAGGTAATTGTATCATCAGAATTTTCGCTTGAAAACTTAACTTTTGCTTTTAATGTATATTTAGTGTTTGGTTTCAAGGTCACTTCTTGCCAAATATGTCCATTAGCATGCAAATCAGTAGTTGCCCCAAGTTTCCCTGATTTACCAATAGTTACACCATCTTCAGCAACAACACCAGAATTTTGCCCTGCAATATTCCAGTTAGTAGCCCCATTATCAAAATTACCGTTTTTCAAAACTGAATCTTTTTTCATCTCTACTAGATCATATTGATGATCTACAGCCGCATTTACTGGTGAAATTGTAGGTACTGCTGCCATACTAGTTAACATTCCTGCAACTGCTACAGATGATAAAACTTTTCTAAAACTCCATCTTCTCTCCATAATGTTCTCCTTTTCTCGTATAGAATAGCGATTTAGATTATAACTTAATGTATTTATTGTCCCACTTACCCAATACAAAAGACCTGACTAAAAACAACACGAAAACACGGTATAAAATACCTTACACTAAAAGTGTATTAATCGTATTCTTTTAATCAGGTCTTGCCTAATCTAATAGTAACAATCCTATCGCAATATCATTATATATTCTTTCATCACTAAAAGTCAATATTATTTTAGTAAATAATCATAGTTAATTTACTTTCATTTTAGTAAATTAACTAACAAAAAAAAGTAGAGCATAACTCTACTTACTTTGTTAAAAAATCCAACGATAATTTTAAAACTTCTTTAATATGTTCAACAGTATCATAATTATGGTTTGCCCCTTCAATTGGTACAAATTTTAATTGTTGATTAAACTTGGGAACATATATTTTACTAATATCAAATGGTACAGTTGTATCATTTGTACCATGAATTACTAATAATTCATTTTTATATGTATCTAGATCAGCATAAAAATCTCTAGCCAAAATATCATCTACAAATGTCTGAGAGATTTCAAACCCGCCATGATCGTATAATCCATTAGAACTTGGCTCAACCTTACCAGTAAGATAATCTAAAGCTGCTGGTAAATTAAAAGCAGGAGCCCATAATACTAATTTGCTAATTACTTGTGGATATAACTTCGCTAATTCACTAGCAACTGCACCGCCCATAGAATGTCCTAAAACATAAATTTCAGTACAGTTTTCCATTTTTAATGCTTCCTCTAGAATAACACGTGCACAAGCCAACTCATCTTTAAAAGTCATATCTTTAAAATTAAGATCACTTTCCCCACTACCTAAAAAATCAAATCTAAATGTAGCTATTCCTTTTGCTTCCAGCATCCTTGCTAATTGAACATAACAAAACTTCGTCCCCGTCTTTTGACCGGTAAAGCCGTGAAAAATTATACATACTGGATGTATATCTAAATCCGGCTTATGAAAAAATCCTCTCATCGTTCCTTTTGGTGTAGGAATTTCACAATAATGTTGCATTACAACACCTCGTGCGCTTTTTTAAAGCGTTTAATTCCACCATTATTAATGTATTGGTTTGTAATATCACGAATATTTGCTTCTTCAAAATCACCACCAATAAATAAACATGTATCCATAATTTCACCAGTTAAAGCAAGCCAGATTTCATCACTAAAATCTTCTTCAGTAATCATCTCTTTGACAATTTTTAAACAATTATCAATGTAATCATCCTTATTAATTTCTGTAATTCCTTCCATTATTCTTCCTCCTTCACTAATTCTTTTATTACATACCCCGCAATCATCAGACCAGCTACACTAGGAACAAAACTCACACTACCTGGTGTACTGCCATCAACTTCTTGCGGAGATTCTGTCGAATATAAAACAGGACATTTTTTTATGCCCCGATTCTTTAGTTCACGACGCATTACTCGTGCTAATGGACACACACTAGTTTTATAAATATCTGTGATTTCAAAACGGCTTGGATCTAATTTATTACCTGTTCCCATTGATGAAATGACTCTAACTCCAAGGTGCTGACAATTTTCAATTAGCGCCAATTTAGCCTTAACAGTATCAATTGCATCAACCACAAAATCACAATCTTCAAAAATAGTTTCCATTCCTTGATCTGGTAAATAAAACTGTTGGTAGGTAGTGATCTTTAGATTAGGATTAATATCTAAACATCGTGCTCTAGCAACATCTACTTTATTCATCCCAATCGTTGAATGCAACGCATATAACTGACGATTCAAATTAGTTATATCAATAATATCATGATCAACCAAAACTAATTCGCCGATCCCGTTTCTAACAAGAGCCTCAACTACATAGCTCCCAACTCCCCCTAAACCAAAAACTGCAACTTTTTTATTTTGAAGACACTCGATCCATGAAGATCCTACCATCCTTGTAATTCTTGCAAACTGTTCCATATTCCACCTCGTGCTTATTATAAACTAATCTATCTCTTTTATAAAGAATAAGCAAATAATTTTTTCTTAGTCCAATTTAGGACATTTATGCATAGACCAATAAGGTCCACTCTATAATAAATTTAGGTGGTGGTTTTATGTATTACAAAAGAATTCGCGATTTAAGAGAAGATAAAGACCTTACTCAAAAACAATTAGCAGAATATTTAAATGTCTCTCAAAAATCTTATTCTCGTTACGAACGAGGAGAAAGAACCATCGATCCTGAGATTTTATCCAAACTCGCAACATTTCATGAAACCACTGTTGATTACTTGATCGAACGTACTGATGATAAAACTGATTACACTAAGAAAAAACGGCGCTAGTTAACTAGCGTTTTATTATTTTAGACCGTTTTGGTCTAAAAACTTCTAGTCCTAATTAGACTAATCTATAATTGAAAAAGGCGGTGATATGATGCAATACAAACGATTAAAAGAGCTTCGAACTAAATATGGCTACACTCAAGAAAAAGTAGCCAAATATTTGCATGTCGATCAAAAAACATACTCCCGCTATGAACTAGGTCAACACGAAATGACGCCTGATACGCTTGGAAAACTTGCAACTCTCTATGATACCTCCGTTGATTATCTAATTGAAAGAACTGATAATATAAAAAGTTTTACTAAATAAAAAACGTTTGATGTTCCAAACGTTTTTTATTATTCATAATCAGCCGTGTAACCACGATTATCTAATTCCAATTTCACAACTTGCCAATCTTTAATTAATGCACCTAGCTCTTCTTTAATCCGAACTACACCCATCTTATCCTCACCACGAATAACAGCCATTATTGTTGGACCAGCCCCCGACAAATAAGCCCCAAGTACTTTTTCATCTTGTTCTAAAACTCCCATGATTTCATTAAAGCCTTTAATTAAATCACCACGATATGGTTGATGCAAACGGTCTTTAAAGCCTAATTTTAGCCCCTCATCATATCCATTAATCAATGAAGCAACCATCAACGCTAAATGAGATACGTTTTTAATCGCGTCAGCTCTTGGCAAAACCTGTGGTAAAACTGATCTTGATTGTTCAGTTGATAATGTAAATGGCGGAATCAATGTAACAAACCGATAGTCATGTTTAACAGGGATATTTAATGTTAATACATTATCTTCTTCCATTACTGATACTGTCAAGCCTCCAAAAATTGCCGGTGCCACATTATCAGGATGACCTTCAATTGCAGTTGCTAATTCTAGAATTTCTTGTCGATCTTCAACTTTATCTTTAAAAGCAAAAGCCCCAACGATTCCTGCTACAATACAAGTAGAACTACTACCCAATCCACGGGTATAAGGAACATCCCCACTACATTCAATATTTACGCCTTGATATTCTAAGCCACAAATTTCAGCAGCTTGTTTAAAAGCCTGGTAGGTCATATTTTCTTCATTACAAAACTGTTCTGGACAACCAGTAATATTTAAACCTTGATCAGCCAGTTCAAAGGTAAAGGTATTATATAAAGTCAGTGCCAACCCTGCAACGTCAAATCCGGGTCCTAAGTTAGCACTTGTCGCTGGTACTTTTACTTTTACTTTCATGCTAACCTCCTACATTGCTTCTATTTCTGATTTGATAAAACTAATAATCTCAGTTTTATCAATCGCTTCTTTATGTAACACTTCACGCTCTTTAATTCCTGCTAATGCTTGAGGCACAGGAACACCAGTCTTTTCACTTAATTTATCAATTGCTGTATAAACATCAAGTTCTTCCCCATAAATAGCTTGATAAACTGATTCAGGGAACTTATAAGGAGATGCAGTTGATAATAATACTGTTTTAGTATGGTCTCCAGTCTCCTGCTGATATTGTTTTAGAACACCATAACCAATGGCAGTATGCGTATCTAATAAATATCCAGTTTCATTGAAACATGTTTTAATTGTAGTTAAGATTTCATCTTCACTTAAACATCCTGCTTTAAATTGATCTTTAATTTTAGCAAAAGTTGCATCATCTACTTCATAAACACCTTCGCTATTTAATTTATCCATATATTGACGAACTTTTTCTCCATCACCATCAGACATAAACCAAACCAATCTTTCTAAGTTACTAGATACTAAAATATCCATAGCTGGAGCATTTGTTTTATAAAACTCACGATTTGCATCATATTTACCAGTAGTAAAGAAATCTGTTAAAATATTATTTTTATTTGAAGCACAAACAAATTTATCAATTGGTAAACCCATTTTTTTAGCAAAATATCCTGCTAAACAGTTACCAAAATTACCACTAGGAACACAGAAATTAATCTTATCTCCTAATTTGATTTCGTTATTTCTTACTAATTCAAAATAACTATGGAAATAGTAAACGATTTGAGGAATCAAACGTCCGACATTGATTGAATTTGCAGATGATAAGAAAACATTATGTTGATCACTTGCAACTTTCAATTCTTCAGATGCAAAAGCTTTTTTTACCGCACTTTGAGCATCATCAAAATTACCGTGAATTCCTACTACCTTAACATTCTTTCCTGTTTGACTGACCATCTGTTGTTGTTGAATCGCAGATACCCCATCCAAAGGATAGAATACTTTGATACAAGTTCCCTCAACATCTTTAAAACCTTCTAATGCCGCTTTACCGGTATCGCCACTAGTAGCTGCTAAGATCATTACTTCACGTTCCTCTTTTAATTGTTTTAAAGATAACGTCATTAAATAAGGTAGTAACGATAATGCCATATCCTTGAATGCTGCCGTTTGTCCATGGAATAGTTCAGCAACATAAACATCACCAGCCTTTTTTACTGGTACAACGATTTCTGGAAATAATCCTTTTCCATACGCATTTAAACACGCATCATGAATCAATTCTTTTCCTTCTTCAGGTACAAATGTACTTAATACTTCAGTTGCTAAATCAACATAATTCAATTTAGATAAAACATCTAAATCCATCTTTGTAAAATCAAAATCCGGCACTAATAACCCACCGTCTTCCCCAATTCCTTGGACGATAGCCTGATAAAAATTAATCTCTTTTTGTTGGTTTCGTGTACTTATATATTTCTTTTCCATTGTTCATCCCCCTGTGTGATTTAAACTATTGTATACAATTTATTTATATAAGTCAATACATACTTATTATAACATATCAAAGTAAAATAACTTTGATTATTTCAATTATTATTGATTACCATTGACTATTGTATACAATCGTGGTAATATGTCATAAATTAGGAAATTGGAGGACCGAGATATGTTATCAATGAACATGTTTGCAATAATTATGGCAACGATTAGTTCCATTATTGTGCATGCTCAATAATATATTGGTTCTGCTATTTATTTAATGATATTGGGACCTTATTTTAAAGGTCTATTTTTATTATATAAGGGGGAATTAGATGAAAATCGGTGTTATCGGACTAGGTACTGTTGGTTATGGAGTTATCGAAATCCTAACTAATGAAAGAAAACGTCTCGAAAAAGTCATTAATGATGAAGTAATGATTAAATATGGTTGTGGTCTTGAAGAGGTTGATCTACCAGAGGGGGTAATTTACACAAAAGACTTTAATGATGTTATAAATGATCATGAAATTGATGTTGTAGTTGAATTGATTGGTGGAGTAACTGTCGCTAAAACAATTATTTTAGAAGCTATAAGAAATGGTAAACATGTTGTTACTGCCAATAAAGCATTATTAGCCCATGATGGTAAAGAAATCTTTATGGCAGCAAAAGAAAAAAATGTCCACATTTTCTACGAAGCTAGTGTTGGTGGCGGAATCCCTGTTTTAGTCAGCCAAAAAGAAAGTTTAGTCGCTAACAACACAAAAGAAATCATTGGTATATTAAATGGAACAACAAACTTTATTTTAACTTTGATGGAAAATGAAAATTTAGATTTTGATGAAGCTTTGACCATTGCCGATGGCCTAGGTTATGTTGAAGCAAATCCAGCATTGGATTTAGATGGAATCGATGCTGCCCATAAAATTTGTATTTTAGCTCAAAATGGATTTAAAAAATATATTGATTTTGATAAAATTAGTGCTAGTGGAATCCGTAATGTAACTAAAGTTGATATGGATTATGCTAAAAAACTGGGATATCGTTTTAAGATGATTGCTCAGGCAAAAGAAGTTAATAACGGAATTGGAATTGATGTCGCAGCTACTCTAGTTAGTAAAAAAGAACTAGTAGCAAACGTCATGGATGCATATAATGTAGTAGAGATCGATAATGACTATGTTGAAAATGTTATTTACTACGGTAAAGGTGCAGGTCGTTATGTTACCGCTTCTGCAGTTGTAAGTGATATAATTAAAACCACCCAAGTAGAAAGATGGGATCATGATTATGAAGACTGCTCAAACATCTACCCGATTACTAAATCTAAGTATTATCTTAGAGCAAATAAGCCATTAGATGTTGATTATGAAATGTACTTCACTGAAAAACACGATCACATCTACATTACTCATGAAATTGAGTTAGCAGATCTAACTACAGATCTTGGTGATACAGAATACACAATTTTCAAAGTGAGGGGATAAAATGAACATAATTGTCCAAAAATTTGGTGGTACTTCCACTCGTTCGCGTGAATCACGTTCAACCATGTACAACAATATTATTAGAGAAATCAATAATGGTAATAAAGTTGTTGCGGTTGTTTCGGCGATGGGTCGTTATGATGATCCATATGCTACTGATACACTATTATCAATTGTTAATACCCAGCAGTTAACAGATGAGGAGATTGATCGTCTAACTAGTATTGGTGAAACAATTTCAACTTTAGTTTGTAAAGGAGAAGTTGCTTCTCTCGGTTATCGAGCGGCAACAATCACTAATTCAGAATTAGGAATTGTTACAGATTCAACTTTTAATAACGCAACGATCAATAAGGTTGAAGGTAAAGATATTATTGAAAAATTAAAATACGCTGATGTCGTATTTTGCCCTGGTTTTCAAGGGCATTCTATCCATGGTAAAATTACCACTTTAGGTCGCGGGGGGAGCGATTTATCAGCAGTTGCAATTGGGGTAGCAATTGATGCTAGTGAAGTAGAGATATACAGTGATGTAAATGGAATCTACACTGCTGATCCAAGATTAGTTCCTGATGCTCTTAAATTGGATTGTATCAGTTATGCAGAAATGCTGGAACTAGCTAAAAATGGTGCTAAAGTTTTAAATCACCGTTGTGTTCAATTAGCAGCTAGTCACAATATTGCAATTCACGCCCGTTCTTCATTTGAAGACACTAAAGGGACATATGTTATAGGAGATGAGCGCATTATGAAAGAAAATTTAAATCAATTAATTATTTCCGGAATCACCGGTTCACAAAATGAAGCGCGGATCACTTTAGTTAAAGTAGATGCCACCAACAATAGTGCGGGAAGCTTATTTGAAAAAATTGCTGATGCTGGCGTTAATGTAAATGTATTTAATCAAGCATTAGTTGGAGGCGGAAGAATGGATATTTCACTAGTTATTAGTGATGTTGATGTTCCTACTGTCGTTGATATTATCAATGATTTAAAACCACAGTTAAATGCTGATCGTATCATTGTCCGTGGTAACATTGGTAAAGTATCGGTTATTGGGGTTGGAATTAAAAATAATCGTGGAATGTTCCAAAAAGCATATAATACATTAAGCAGCAATGGTATTAATGTTGAAATGACATCTTGCTCAGAAATAAATATTTCTTGTTACATCGATCGTGACGATGTTAAAAAAGCACAAATTTTATTACATGAAGCGTTTTTAGGAAAGGTTGGTAAATAAAAAATGAAAAAATATAAAGTTGCAGTCGTGGGGGCTACTGGAGCCGTCGGAAGAGAAATGTTAAGATGTATCTTCCAATTTAAATTTCCTTTTGAAAGTATTAAATTATTAGCATCAGCTCGTAGTGCAGGAAAAGTTGTTGAATTTGAAGGTCATGAATTTACTGTTGAAGAATTAACAGAAAATAGCTTTGAAGGTATCGATGTAGCGTTTTGGTCTGCCGGGGGAAGTATTTCTGAAAAATATATGCCATTCGCTGTTAAAGCTGGGTGTGTCAATATTGATAATACTAGTCATTTCAGAATGGATCCTGAGGTGCCATTAGTAGTACCTGAAGTAAACGGAGAAGCTTTAAGAAATCATAAAGGAATTATTGCTAATCCAAACTGCACTACTATCCAAATGGTTAGTGCTTTAAATCGTTTAAATGAATATTTTGATATCGAAAGAATCATCGTTTCTACTTATCAAGCGACCCAGCTTTCAGGTGTTGCAGGAAGGAAAAAATTATCCCGCCAGTCTCAAGAAATCTTAGATGGTAAAGAACCTGTTGCCAAAACATTACCTTGCGCTGGGGATAAAAAACATTTTCCAATTGCTTTCAATTGCATTCCACAAGTTGATAAATTTGATTTAGACAATCATTTTTCTAAAGAAGAAATGAAAATGGTTAATGAAACTAAAAAAATCTTCAATAAAGATATCAAGGTCAATGCTACTTGTGTTCGTGTTCCTGTACTTCGGGGACATTCTGAATCAGTATATATTGAAACTAAAAAACCAATCGATATTGATAAAGTATTCGAGCTACTAAATAATTCTACTGGGGTTGAATTATATGATGATATTGAAAATCAAATCTATCCAATGGCTAATTTATTTGTTGGAGATGAGTTAGTACACGTTGGACGTGTTCGTAAAGATTTAGATAACCCTAACGGATTAAGTTTATGGGTAGTTGCCGATCAATTAATGAAAGGTGCTGCTTACAACTCTGTTGATATTGGACTTAAAATGATTGAAATGGGCTTAATTTAATAAAAAAGGAATTTTATTCGATGGTGATATGCCCCTTGTTAAGTAGATAAGGTAAATAACCAAAATCTACTTAAGGAGGAGCGTACCATAGCTTGAATAAAGTTCCTTTTTATTTATTTATTTATATTTTCCAATACAAATAATGCTTCAAATTCTTTTAGCAGCATCGGCCGATAATAATAATACCCTTGAATATAATCACAATCATGAGCTTCAAGAAACTCTTTTTGTTCAATCGTTTCCACTCCCTCGGCTACAACTTCAAGGTTTAACTTATGACATAATTGGATTATCTCTTCAATAATAATATGACTGCGAGTATGTGTATAGTCATTTGTTCTAAAAAACTCCTGATCAATCTTCACTACATCAATAGGAAGATCTTTTAAGATATTCAAGGATGAATATCCGCTTCCAAAATCATCTAATGCTACTTTAAAATGATAACTTTTTAATTGATTTAAAATCTTAATTAACTCTTCTTTATGATTAAGTGCTGTTGTTTCTGTGATTTCAATCTCTACTTGTTCGGGATTAACATTACACGCTTTAACCAGATGAATCAATTTATCCACATATCCCTCATTAAAAATATAAGTTCTTGAAACATTGACAGAGATACTTATCTTAATACCATAATACTTGTTCCAATAATCGATCTGTTCCAAAGCTTTTTTAAAAATATGGAAATCAAGAGCTTCCAACATTCCGTTTTTTTCATAAACCGGGATAAAATCACCAGGTGAAATAATATTGTACTCAGGATGATGCCAACGTGTTAAAATTTCGCCTGAGCAAACCTTCCCTGTTTGAAGATTTACTTTCGGTTGAATGTAAGCTTTAAAATGATTAGCTTTTAACGAATCTTGAAACTCTTTTTCAATTTGCAATGCATAAAGCTCTTTTTGAAAAACTTCTTCTTGATAAAAGCTCACATCATCTTTTGATAAACGTTTTAAATCATTACTAGTATATTGAGTCTTCTTGAAAGCCAAATTAATGTCAACATCATCCTCAAGAATTTTATAAACACCAAAATGGAAATAATATGGTGAGGTATTATATTCTTTCGCAAATTCACCTCTAATATAATTGGCTAACACAAATAAACGATTCTTGATTTGTTCAAAGTCATCACTATCCAATAAAATTACAAAATGATCGGCAGATTGGCGACAGCAAAATTCTTCATTTTGACATTGAGTATCTATGCAAATAATAATTTGTTTTAATAATCTATTAGCAATCTCTTCTCCATATATTTCATTAAACCATTTAAATCCTTTAACATCACAATTTACTAAAACATATTTAGATAAATGATTGATATTTTGACAATATTCAATAAACCGATAGTAATTATAATGACCAGTAATCTCATCTTCATAAGCTAATTTAGTAATTTGCAGCTTATTTTTCCCTTGAATAAAATAAAAATAAGCAACTACGACTGCACTGCCAACCCCAATTATAAGCCAGGTAAGATAAGCTGTTTGAATAAAATTTTGAAACTTCCCAGTTACAGCTTCTTTGGGAAAAACAGAAGCAACTAGCCAATCATTACCTTCAATATTAGCATAAATCAAATAATTAAGAGTATTATTTTCATCACGAAAGTTTATTATGCCCTTCCCATTTATATCGATATCATTAAGATCAATGCCATTCAACGATTCAATATTATTAAAATCATCTGTCTTCTTATTACTTAAAACAACATCACCATTTTCATTAAAAATAAATGCATAGCCAACATTATTATAAGTTGCAGACGACAAAATACTTGATAACTTATCTGTATAAAAAGTAGCAAACAAAACCCCACTAACTTCATTATGTTTATATATTGGTACAGAATAAACATTGATTGCCTCACCATCCGTATAATCAGTAATACTTTTCGAGGTTACAGTTTTACCATTTAATGAATCTTTAAAATAATCTCGATCAGAAATATTAAAAGTCTGATGATCAGAGGTTACTACATTTCCTTGTAAATCTGCTATACCAAAACGCTTTACCCCATCCCTTTGTGCCAACTGGTTTAGATAATCAAGTAATGGCTCTTGAAGAATTCCATCTTGTTGAATAATTAAACTTATCGTCGTTAATTGGGTCAAATTTTCATTGATCCGGTTTTTTATTGCTTTAGCTGTCTGATTGGTTAAATCATTCAAATACTCGTCAGTTTCACTATACAGATTATCTGACAAGTTATTAATATACAAAGTTGCTAAAGTTCCAAAGAGAATTAATAGTATTATTGCAACAATAATTGATTTCTTCATTATTGAACTTCTCATTATCTTCACCACTCTTTCTTCTATTATAGCTAATTCTATAAAGAAAAGCATTAAAATAAAAAGGCCATAGCCTAAATAAGTTAAATAAACTCATTTGACTATAACCATATTATTCTTTGGGAGCAATTTTTAAATCTTCCTTATTAATAATTTCACCACATTCTTTACAACGATAAACAATCTCGATTTCACCTTGACATCCATCATGGCTAATACATTTATAACTTTTATCTAAATGGCGATCACCCCAGATAATCAAAGCATTATAAATATCATCAAGATCAATACTTTTAGCTGTTAAACTATATCGATAACGGGGAGGATGTTTTGAATATAGTTCACATTGTAATAAATCATCTTGACAGAGCTCCTTAAGTCGATTTGATAATAAATTTGTAGGGATACCTGGTAATGACTCATGAATCTCTTTATAAGTATGTTTTTTTTCTTTTACCGCATGAAGAATCAATAATGTCCATTTATCACCAATTATATTTAATGTTTGAGCGATATTACAACAAAGATCATATTGCTTTTTCATTTTATTCACCTCAGTTCAATCATATCTTACTTGCCTTTTAACGTTCGGTCAATAATATTTTCCATCATATCACTCGATAATTGTCCAACTACAGAACCGTATACATTCCCATCACGATCAAACATATATGTTGTTGGTAAGCTTGTAATCTGAAAGCTACTGCTTAAACGACCATCATCAAATATAACTGGCATAGTAAAGCCTTTTTCTTTTAAAAACTTTTTAATTCCAGCAGCATCCATTTCCTGACCTCCTGGCATTACAACTGTTAGAATAGCTATATCTTCACTATTTTGATATTTTTCTGAAAGTTTTTGAATTTCCGGCATTTCTCTTTGGCAGGGAGGGCACCAAGTTGCCCAAAAATTCAAAAATACTACCTTTCCATGATAATCAGCTAAGCTAATCGGTTTATCATCTTGATTCAATAAAGCATTGCCATAATTAACCGAATCATCACTATTTTCAGCTTGGTTAGTGGATACTTGCCCTTGTGAAGGTGACATATAATTGCTAATTGTATTAAGTTTGCCACTAAACATCATCAAACCAAAGATAATCAAAATAACAGCGCCTATTTTAGTTGTATATTTAACTATATCACGATGGCTATTTAACCAGTTTAAAGCTTTATTTGTAAACAATCCTAAAACTAGAAATGGTAAAGTAAAACCAAAAGCATAAATAATCATTAGAAAATTACTATACCAAAAATCACCTGAACTAGCTGCTAAAAGTAAGATTGATGACAGCGCTGGCCCAATACAAGGAGTCCAAGCAAAACTAAATGTAAATCCCATGATAAACGCCACCATCACATTCATTTTATTATCTGTTTTCAAAGAAAAACGGAAAGTTCGTTGTAAAAAATTTATTTTGATAAATCCTAACTGATAAATTCCTAATAAAACGATAAGAATACCGCCGATTCGAACAAATAAAGTCATGTGTTCTTTTAAAAAACTTTGTAATAAATTTATTGACGCATTCATCAGAAAAATTGCTAAAAGTATCCCAAAGATAAAGCTGATTGTAAATAATAATACTTTTTTATTTGAGTTTCTTTTTTCGTTACTATTACCAGCTAAATAGCCCATATAAATAGGAATTATTGGTAAAACACAGGGTGAAAGAAACGATACTAACCCTTCAACAAAAACTAATGCAAGACTTATATGTGTTGCCATTTTAACTTGTAATCATTGCTAAGATTTCAGGATAGGGAATAAATCCAATTTTTTGATTTACAATCTGTCCTTTTTTAAAGGCTATTAGTGTCGGGATTGTTTGAACCCCATATTCCGCAGCAATTTCTGGATGTTTATCAACATCAATCTTTATCACTGTAGCATCAGCATTTTCTTCCGCTAGTTTTTCAATATTAGGACCAATCATCTTACATGGTCCACACCATGTTGCAAAAAAATCTACTAATACTTTGTCATTTTTGATTAATTCATCAAATTCTTGTTTATTTGGATATAATACATTACTCATTTTTATTTTCTCCTTTTTTCTATTTTATAAATCAAACAAATCATTTAACGCTTCAGCCATTGTTGGATGTGTAAAGATTTGGTTCTTTAGGACCTTGTAAGATAAATCATTATTCATCACTAAAGTTACTAAATTAATTAATTCTTCTGAATGTTCACATAACAATACACAACCTAAGATTCGCTCAGTTTTTTTATCAATGATCGCTTTCAACAATCCTTCTGGCTTTTTTAGAACATTAGCTTTAGGTACTGCAGCTGTTAATAACTTAGTCACAATCACTTCATAACCGGCAGCTTTAGCTTCTACTTCACTTAAACCAATTCTTGAAAAAGTTGGTGAAATAAATACCGAATAAGCAATATTACCACGATTTAAAGTAGAACGCTTTTTATCACCAAATAGATAATCCATAACAATTCTTGAATCATCTAAAGAAATATAAGTAAACTGAAGACCACCTTTTACATCACCAAGAGCAAAAATATTTTTCTTTGTTGTTTGCAGATACTTATTGACTACAATTTCACCTCGTTGGTTAACCTCAATACCTGCAGCATCAAGATTTAAATCAGCTGTATTTGCCTTACGACCAGTAGCCATCAATATCCCGGCGAAGCGTTGTGAAACTTGGTCATTATAAGTAACTAGAACCTCTTCGCCTTCATTAGCAAGAGCTTGAATATTAGCATTAAAAACAAACTTAACACCTTGTTTTTCTAAAATTCTTTGAATTTCTTCAGCAATATCCCGATCCTCACGAGCAATCAAACGATCATTACTTTCATATACTGTTACCTCGCTACCATAACGTGCATACATACTAGCAAATTCTAAACCAATATATCCACCGCCAATGATTGCTAAGGTTTTTGGCAGTTCTTCTAATTTCATCAAACTAGCACTTGTGTATACTTTGTTAGCAGTTGCTAGCCCCTTAATTGGAGGCATAACTGGAGTAGCTCCAGTATTAACAAAGATCAGGTCACCAAAAATTATTTCTTCTTCATTTTCGGTACAGATAGCTACATGGTGGTCATCCACAAATTTGGCAGTTGCTGTAATTACATCAACATTTTGTAAATCAGCTAATTTTGCATAATTCTTATTACGTAATTTAGTAATTAAATCCTCTTTATTAATTATCGCATCATGATAATTATATTTTTCTGCTTGAGTGATTAATGATTTTGAAGGAATACACCCTTCATTGATACATGTCCCACCATACATTTGAGCGGATTTTTCAATTATTGCAACCCTTTTTCCTAATTTTGCCATCTTACCAGCAATTGTTTTACCACCTTTTCCAAAACCAATTACTATTGCATCATACTGTTTCATTTTCAGTTCCTCCGTTCCTTACATTTACACTTTAACATAGTAACTTTATTTTTTCAAGTAATTTGATTTAAGAAAGTTATAATTAATAAAAAAACTGGATTTTTCCAGCTTTATTGCCATATAAAGTTGTTCGTTCCAGCTCCAATTTCAAAATGATATTTAACAATTCCTAAATCTAGCTTTGTATAAAAACCCAGACCCGGCTTTACTTTGACAGTATTATCATTAAGGATAAACTTAAACTTTTGTTGATTCATCGCTGTTGGCGCTAATAAAGCAGTTTTAACACCTGTTTCAAACCAACTAGGCATATCTCCAGTAACTTCACTAACTTGCTCAATCGTCTTAATTTTATGTGTAGCTCCATTATCAATACCATAACCAAGTGTAATCAAGCAACATAAACGCTCATCATCGTCAATCACAAAGGCACTTTTAACTTTCTTGTATGTCAAAGCCACCCAACAACTGTTCAATCCAAGCTGCTGAGCTTTTAAAACGATTTTCTCACCATAATAACCGCACATTTCCTCAAGTTTCACACTCTTTTTTCCAATTAATGCCAAATAATTTTTGACCCCACTGAATTTACCATAATGAGCCATAAAGTTATCAAAGGCTTTTGGTTCATCCAAAATCAATTGAATATTTAAACCACTTGTCTGATTACATTGATTAATAAAATCCAATAATTCTTTTTTTATAGAATCTGGAATTTCTCTATCTTGATACATTCTGACTGAATGCCGTTTTTGAACTGCTTCTAAAAGTTCCATTACTCTTCCTCCATTTCACACCTTGATACATTATTCATAATCTCTTTAATATGCTGAAATAAATTAATCAGTTTATCAATTTCACAATGCTGCGGTTCTAAATAATAATAAATACAAGTCTTAACTTTCCGCGTCTTAACAATTCCTGCCTGCTTTAATATTTGTAAATGATGAGATACCGCCGGTCTAGAAAGATTTACTTTGGGAGCCAAATCAATTACCCGACTACCATCACATGGACCTTCAAGCATAATCAATAATAAATACATTCTTGTCTCATCACCAAGTGCATTAAAAACTTTTTGACTCGCTAAAAATTGTTTTCTCAAAGATTCGCTATCTTGAATTGTATTTTTCATCGATTCATCCTCCCTGTTCAAATATTTAAACACTTGTATTATAGCATAATAACTGTTACTTATTTTATCGGTAAAGAAAATCAAGATAGAGATATTATCTTTAAGTTTTCTTTAGAATCACTTTTTAACTTTTGCTAGTTATGTTTTAGATTCGTTGTCTATACTAATAACGAGGTGAAAAAGATGGATAAACTAAATGAGCATAAAAAAAACCTTTCGCTTTTAATAACCGGTTTCATAATTATTACAATTCTGTGTCTAGTTCTTTATCATTTTTTTGAAAACTTTTTAAATGATCCTATTGAATTGAAAGAAAAGTTAACTGAATTTGGTAGTTGGGGAAAATTAATTCTTGTTGCTGCTATGGCAATCCAAGTTATTTTTGTTTTTTTACCAGGTGAAATAATCGAGATTGCTGCCGGATTTAGTTATGGAACTATTGAAGGGATGGCAATTTGTTTACTTGGTGCTATTATTGGTACTATCGTTATCTATGCTATTGTTAATAGATATGGCATCAAGTTAGTTAATCATTTTTATGATACTAACAAATTTAATGAAATTTCATTTTTAAAAAAAGAAAAAAATCTTGAAATTATCCTCTTTGTCATCTTCTTTATTCCCGGCACTCCTAAAGACATTTTAACATACCTTGCACCTTTTACGCGTTTAAAACTTTCAAGTTTTATATTCATTACTAGTATCGCTAGAATCCCATCTGTAATTACAAGTACAATAGGGGGCAACGCTATCTCAAATCAAAATTATCGTTTTACAATATTTATTTTTGTAATTACTGGAATTATTTCCATTTTTGGCCTTCTTAGCTATAAGCGTTACATCAAGAAAAAAAATCTTTAGAAAATCTTTTGAAATCATTTCTACTATTCTTTAATGATTGGTTTTATAATTAATATTATGAAAGAGGGTATGAGGATGAATCAAGATAATATATTAGTGGTAGAAGAC
>OAXJ01000867.1_pt1 | contig 26555 bp, 28 predicted proteins | sample 1517241 | NCBI WGS metagenome assembly OAXJ01 (sample SAMEA2580293, study PRJEB22360) | human gut metagenome | biome: human gut; feature: human-associated habitat; material: faeces | place: Denmark | collected 2008/2010 | reverse complement strand
ATTTCTGGATTTCAGTTGTAATAATCGTCATACGGTTTCCTCCTTTCATGGTTCCAATTATAAAACGCAAACCTTGCCATAACCTTGCCGAGATAAAATTTTTTCAAAAAAAGCTCCGTGGGATCACAGAGCTTTCGGAAGTATGATGATAAAGGTTGTTCCGTTTCCGGGAACACTAGCGGCTGTAATCGTTCCTTTATGAATACTGACTAACTCTTTGGCAATCGAAAGGCCCAGCCCGTTCCCTTTGGCAGAACGGGAGTGATCGCATTGATACATCCGTTCAAAGATATGCGGGAGATCAGAGGCGGCAATCCCGTTGCCGTTATCAGCAACAACGATTTTTGCCTGCTGCTCAGTTTCAGTCACGGTCAGGAAAACTTTGCTTGCATCACTGTGCGTCAGAATATTTTGCAGTAAATTATTGAGAATACGAGTGTAGGCGGTAGAGTCAACCCGTGTCATGTATTCTGTTTCGGGTATCTCAATTTCATAGCTAAGATCGTGGTTTTCCAGCAGCGGCACCCAATCAGCCATGATGTCACGGGAAAGCTCATTCAGGTCGCAGACCTCAAAATGAAAAATCTGTTCCCCGGCATCCAGCTTCACCCATTCAAACAGGGCGGTCACAAAATCTTTCAGGTGGTGGGCTTTTTCCATAGCCACCCGAATGTATTCTTCCTTCTCAGCTCCTGTTACCATCTTGCTTTCCACAGCCTCCAAATATCCAACCAGAGAAGCAAGAGGGGTTTTTACATCATGGGAAAGGCTTGTCATAAGCCGTTTATAAGCCTGTTCGGATTGCTTTTGCTGTATAAGCCGAGATTGGCTGCTCATGGCAATCTCGTTAATATCATAACAGATTTGTTTTGTCAGGTCGCTTTCCCGCACCAATACACGGCGGTTCAAATTCCCGGCTTTTATATCGTTTAGGGCATCCCTAATAAGAAAAAGCTGACCACGGACGCGGTGAAGTTTTCCCAAAAGATAGCTGATTACCAGCAAAGCAATCAATAAGGACAACAATAGATAAAGGTTAATTTCCATGCTCATGCCTCCTTGTTAAAGCGATACCCTACACCGCGGACAGTCTGAATATAAAAAGGTTGTTCTGGATTTGGCTCGATTTTTTTTCGCAGTTTACTGATAAATGCCATGAGGTTATTGTCGTCAAAATCATATTCTTCTGTCCACACCTGCGTATAAAGTTGTTTTTTAGTAAAGACCCGACCCTTGTTGGACGCCAAAAATAGAAGCAAATCAAACTCTTTGCCGGTCAAGTCTACCGGGAGATTTTGAACCGTTACGGTTCGGTTGATTTTATCAATTACCATATCTTTCAGAAGCATGGTGGCGGCTTCGTTTCCGGTCACAGGGTTTAAGGTGGTATAGCGCCGGATTAGAGAATTGACACGAGCCATTAGTTCGTTAATTCCAAACGGCTTTGTCAGATAATCGTCCGCTCCCAGCCGCAGACCAGAAACCTTATCTTCTTCGTCGCTTTTGGCGGTCAGCATCAGCACCGGCACATTGTTTTTCTCTCGGATTTTCTGCAATACTTGAAACCCGTTCATATCTGGCATCATCACATCCAGAATAATTAGTGAACAGGTATCCTTGTTTTTTTCCAGTAGCCTCAGACCCTCTAAGCCGCCATGTGCTACTACCGCAGATAAATTTTCTTGTTCCACACATTTTTTCATCAAGGCACAAAGTTTCTTGTCATCGTCTATAATCAAAACACTATTCATGTTTCAGCAACCTCCCTTGTTTTGTCCGGCCATCAATCGGCTTTTCCGCAGCTTTAGGGATCAGCCAAACACCAGCCATTTTCACAGCACCGGGGATACGTCCACCAGCACAATAATAATTTGCCCTACGAGGTGTCACGCCCCACTTTTCGGCGGCCCCTTTCAATGTCATATAGTCCATTTCGCGCCTCCACAGAATACATTATAGTTCTTTACCTCGAATAGTACAAGTTGGAGGCTGCACATTGATGAAATGAAATACTACTTTATGTAAAATTTCATTACATTCTCATAATCCAACCCGAAATGTACAATGATATAGGGTGATATGAGAATGAACCAAAATGAAAGAAGGTTTGACTTTCACGGCCTCGGGCTGGCACTCAAAAGAGCCAGAGAAGAAAAGGGCTGGACACAAGCCTATGTTGCGGAATTAGTAGACCGTGACTCCCGTACCATTATGAATATTGAGAACAAAGGTCAGTATCCCAGCTTCGACCTTTTTGTTAAACTCATTACCATGTTTGACGTTTCAGTTGACCAGTTTATTCATGCGGACGGAGGGGCAAGGTCAAGCTCTTGCAGAAAGTACATTGATGTGCTCCTAAATTCTATGAATGAAAAAGAGCTTGTTGTCATGGAGGCCACAGCCGAAGGGCTCAAGAAAGCCAGAGAAACGGAGGTTCCAGAATAAGGGCCTCTGTTTTTTTGCGCCATTTTCGGGGGTGCCGCTAAGTGGCAAACCTGCTAACGAGTGTCAATAGCCTGAACAAAAAAACATCAAAAATTTATTGCCGGGTGCAGTTGAGCATCCGGCAACTTTAATAAGCCGACAGCACAGCTTGTCGGCTGAAAATCATCGTAATGGTTCATCAGAAACCATCAACAGGCACCAGGAGATGGCTGGGAACGCAGAAATTCAGTAACACGAGCGTAATAGACTCGCAGGAACTTGGCACTTCCTGCGACGGTATAAACGTAATAGTGCTTTCCTTCGGAACGCTTTTTGTCCATAAAGCAGTAAACAGCATTTTCCGGGTTTGAGCGTGTTAAAATAATATTCGATACAATAAAAATAGTTCGCCTCAGATGCGGTGAACCTCGTTTGGAAACATGGCGTGACTTGGATTCAAATGCACCAGACTGGAACGGTGGTGCATCAATACCAGCAAAGGCTACCAACGCTTTCTTGTTTTTGAACCGTCGAACATCACCAATTTCGGCCATAAGAGCAGGCCCGGTAATGGGTCCGGCTCCTTCCATCTGCATTACAACCTCGTATTCGGGGAGCATTGCAGCCAACCGCTGCATTTCAAGCTGGGTGCTTTGCTTGGCCTCGCAAACGGCATTCAGGCTTTTACAAGCCTGCGTGATCAGCATCTTCGTACTTTCGCATTTCGGAAGAGTAGCCACGCCCTCCTGTGCAAGCAGATAGATTTGGTGAGCGGTATCTGTACGGAACTTGTAGTTTTTTCGTTTGCACCATCCCCGATAAGATTCCGTGAAAGCCTCCATGGAATATTGACAGACACAATCCTTGTGCCAATAACGCAGAAAGAAGTCCACCCACTTTTCATGTCCATTCGCATTTTTTGTGTTCGGATCAAATGCAATATTTACCCCAGGAAATATTTGGTCAGCCAGTGCGATCAGCCCGTTCCGCAACGCTGTTGCAGTCGCAGTGATTCGCTCGTTTGCTCTGGATTGCATTTTAAGAAGCAGTCTGGTTTCTTCTTCATTGTTGAACGGGGGTAGTGTATCCAAAAAGGTGAGCGCATAGTTTGCAATTTTAAGAGCATCCGCTCGGTCCGTCTTTAGCTTTCGGATCGTATTATCACTAAAATCGTGAATCAGCATCGCATTGACAATGGAAACAAAAAAGCCCGCTTCCTTCAATGTCAGTGCAATTGGTCTCCAGTACGTACTGGTATGTTCCATTACAATACGGATATCGCCTCCCAGTTTTTTGAGTGTGGATGCCAGCTTTTTCAAGTCACTGTTCGTGTGGCGGACATCGAAAGGCCGAAGTACGATTTCGCCTCCGGGTCTCCGTACCGCAACTGTGCTTTTGCTCTTAGACACATCGATACCGACGGCGGTAATAACAGCAGCTTCCATTTTTCTGACCTCCTTTAATGCCGGTTCCGCCTATGCCCATTACCGATTCAGCTTGCTTTGTGACACGAATGTACGGCAACATTTTTATCTGCCGATAACTCAACCTGCGTAAATCGAACGCTGCAATGGAGATGGCGGAGAACAGTTTGCGCGTACGAGCGTTCAGCTCAAGCAATGCTTCGTTCTCTCAGCACATCTTCATTGTAGCTTAGGTTTGGGCATCTGTATAGCTCACTGGCTGTGAGCTTCTCAGAACCAACACCATTGTAGCAAGCAATGCAGACGTATATACATCTGCTCGTTTTGCGTTGCAAAATACTTGTTGGGAACACCCAAACCCTTGAACTGCATCCGTTGGATGCAGGATTAGCGTCTCCAAATGAGAAAGTATATGGTTCTAACACATTGTCAGCCATTGGTAAACAACTTTTTCCAGTCAAAAAAGAAAATAGCGATGATTAAAGATGAACATTGCAGAAAAATGTGATACAATAGAAAATGAAAATCCAAACAACAGGAGGAACCCCCTCGTGGCAAATAATGTGAACGTCAAAAAACTGGAAGCTGACCTGTGGGAGTCGGCAGATCTGCTGCGTGCAGGCTCTAAACTCACCTCGAACCAATACTGTATGCCGGTACTGGGACTGATTTTTCTGCGGTATGCGTACAGCCGCTTCAAACTGGTAGAGCAGGAGATCCTGAAAGACCGTCCCATGCGCGGCGGTCGGGTGCTGCCAGTGGAGCAAAGCGACTTTGCCGAAAAGAGCGCACTGTTTCTGCCCAAGGAGGCGCAGTACAATTACTTGGTCAATTTGCCCGCCAACATCCCGGAACAGGGGCTGACCGGCATCGAGGGTAACCCGCTGAACAGTCTGGGCGAAGTGGTGAACAACGCCATGGAACTGGTGGAGCAGCAGAGCGAGCAGCTGCAGGGCGTTCTGCCGAAGGACTACACCATCTTCTCGGATGAACTGCTGGGGGAACTGCTGCGAATCTTCAACAATGATGCGTTGGACGATGTGGGCGGCGATGTGATCGGCCGTATCTACGAGTACTTTTTGAATAAGTTTGCCAAGAATGTGGCACAGGATGACGGCGTGTTCTTTACGCCGAAATCGCTGGTGAAAATGATCGTCAATGTGCTGGAGCCTGCCCACGGCGTTCTGCTGGACCCGGCTTGCGGCAGCGGCGGTATGTTTGTGCAGACCGGCGACTTTGTAAACCATGCGGGCATGATCGCCAACAACACCATGACCTTCTACGGACAGGAAAAGGTGGAGTACAACGCAAAGCTCTGCCTGATGAATATGGCTGTGCATGGCCTGACCGGCGTGATCAAGTCCGGCGATGAAGCCAATACCTTCTATCACGATGCCCACAACCTGAACGGCTGCTGCGACTATGTGATGGCAAATCCGCCGTTTAACGTGGACAAGGTCAAGTCGGAGTCGGCGCAGAGTGCCGGGCGGTTGCCCTTTGGCCTGCCCGGCGTGAACAAGGCCAAGGAGATCGGCAACGCAAATTATCTGTGGGTGTCCTATTTCTACTCCTACCTGAACGAGCATGGTCGTGCGGGTTTTGTGATGGCGTCCTCGGCTACTGACAGTCAGGGCAAAGACAAGGACATCCGTGAAAAACTTATCCAGACCGGCCATGTGGACGTGATGATGAGCGTGGGCAACAATTTCTTCTACACCAAAAGCCTGCCCTGTTCGCTGTGGTTTCTGGATAAGGGCAAACCGGAACATCTGCTGGACACCGTACTGTTCATCGACGCCCGCAACTATTATACCGTGGTGGACCGCACTCAGAACGAGTGGAGCGACTGGCAGCTGAAGAACCTCAACGCTATTGTCTGGCTCTATCGCGGCGAGGTGGACAAGTACAAGGGGCTTTTGGCGGAGTATCACGCAGAACTGGCGGACGACCGCCCCTTTGCAGAGATTCAGGCCGCACTGGAACAAAACGTGCAGGCCAAGCGGGAAGAAGTAAAAGCCGCTGTGGATGCAGCGCCCCGCAAGGAGCGCAAAGCTACGCAGGAAAAGTTCGACAAGGAGCTGGAAGCCCTCAACGAGAAGCTGACCGTTGCCAAGGAGGCCGTCTGGCTCACCGAAAAGTTTGGCGAGGGCGTTTATCAGGACATTCCCGGTCTGTGCAAGGTGACTAGCCGCGACACCATCCTCAACGAGAAAGGCGCATCCCTGACGCCCGGTGCCTATGTGGGCATTGCACCCGTGGAGGATGACGGGGTGGATTTTGCCCAGCGGATGAAGGAAATCCACAAGGAGCTGCTGGAATTGCAGGCAGAGTCCAACCGCCTGATGGAAACCATCTCGAAGAATCTGGAGGAGATGGGGGTATGATTTTAAGTGATGTGTGTGAATTTATTGTAGATTGTCCGCATTCGACTGCACCAGATGAAGGAAAAGGTTATCCCTTAATTCGTACCCCTAATGTTGGAAAGGGAAGACTCGATTTGAACGGTGTGCATCGGGTGAGTGAATCTGTGTATAAACAGCGGATTCAAAGAGGTGCTCCACGAGCTAATGATTTGATCTTTGCACGAGAAGCCCCAGCAGGAAATGTTGCACTCGTACAGGAAAATCAGACTGTGTGTTTGGGCCAAAGAACTGTTTTGATTCGACCGAACGTACAAAAGGTGAATCCGCAATATTTGGTATATTATTTGCTCTCGCCGAAGCCACAGTATGAACTTTTGGGAACAGCAAATGGTGCAACGGTTGCGCATATTAATCTTCCGGCGATTCGGAACCTGAAAATTGAACTGCCAGAAAAATCTGTTCAGGATAAAATAGGTACAATATTGGTGACCTACGATGACCTGATTGAAAACAACCAGAGACAGATCAAATTGCTGGAAGAAGCAGCCCAGCGGCTTTATAAAGAATGGTTTGTGGATTTGCGCTTTCCGGGGCATGAAAACACGAAAATTGTGGACGGTGTGCCGGAGGGGTGGAGCAGGACAAATATCAATGAAATATTGACATTTCATCGAGGATATGATTTGACAAAAAACGAGATGAAAGCTGGACGATATCCAGTTGTTGGCTCAACCACGGTGATTGGATATCATAACGAATTTAAGATTAAGGGGCCGGGCATTGTAACGGGTCGTTCTGGAAGCTTGGGGAAGTATCAATTTATTTGGGACAATTTCTGGCCGCATAATACATCGCTTTATATAAGCGATTACAAGGATCATAATATTTTCTTTGTTTACAGCTTGTTACAAACAGTGGACTTTGCATCGCTAAATAATGGGGGAGCCATTCCGACATTGAATCGAAACGTGCTTTCTAATATTGAAGTAATTGAGCCGACAGACGAATTGCAAGAGATGTTTGCAAAGATTGCAGAGCCACAATATCAGAAAATAAAAAATTTGGAAAAACAAAATGATAAATTAAAGACAGCGAGAGATTTACTGTTGCCAAAGTTCATGAGTGGGGAAGTGGAGGTGTGACTTTATGACAAACGAGTACATGATGGTGTCCAGTATTACGAACGTATTGGGACAAGCAAAAGACTGCTTGGTGGACTTAGGAGAAAGCTGGATTGACTCTAAACTACCAGAAAATCTTTTCAAGGAAGTACCAATCATTAAAGTGCTGATGCTTGGCAGAACGGGTGTAAGAACTGTAAAAGAGTGCCATGAAGTACGACAGATTTCTCAATTCTTACTGACGATTGACACCGAATGTACGGAAGAAGCAAGAAGAAAACGCTATATCAAAGTATTAAATGAAAATGCAAAGCAGTTTGAAAAAGAACTAGAGTATATTACAATAGTTGTAACAAATTATCTTGAAAGCGAAAAACCGCAGATGCTTGGTAGACTTTATCTGAAGCGGTTGGATGGCGGCTTGTCGTGGGATGAGTTTGCGGAGTATGCGTCGATGTTGAATCAACTGATTCCGGGCGATGTGATGTTGTTGAAGGAACCGCACCATAAAAGAAAACAATCACAATGCAGAGATTTGCTAAGGCTAACAGCATTAGGGCTAATGTATGAACAAGATTCTCCAAACTATCCAGATGGTGATAATGATACAATTAAAGATGAAGAAACATCGTTTACGATAACAGAGTTTGGAAAAAAGTTTGCAGAGATTGTTTTGTGAAAAGCGAGAAGGTGATTTGTATGATGGAAGTCCATTCTATACAAGAATATATCAGCTTACTTGAGAAATTGGAAAAACTATATACATTCAGAACTTCCAATAACGTATCAATTGGTTGGATTCCGAACTTTACATATAAGCCGCATTTTATATATAGAGGACATGGGGATTATCGATATACGATTCTTCCGGGAATTTTTCGGTCAAAGAATGGACCGGAAGGAATAGAAGCGTACTCGTTATTTGAACATAATATTTTACAAGATTTTATTTCAGAGACATGTCGGTATGAGCCAAAAGTTTCTGAAAACGATATTGGTGCTTGGCTTGAGATTGCACAGCATTTTGGAGTTCCGACAAGATTGCTGGATTTTACAGAAAATCCGCTAGTTGCACTTTATTTTGCTTGTTCAGATGCAAGCACTGCAAATGCGACGGTTTGTTTAATAAATGAACCTGAATATAATAGAAAGTTCTTCGGCATGTATCGTGCAGTACAGGCAACGGAATCAAACTATAATGTGAACAGAATAATTACTGATGAAATTATTAGTCAGGATTTTGCTCAACATGCAGGACTGGGCCAGTATATACAGTGGCCGTGGATATACAAACCACATTATCGGGAAGAGCGAATGAATATGCAGCAAAGTGTATTTATGTTGTGGGGAGCAGATAGAAGGCCACTAGAACAGTTTATGGTGCCAGATGATTATATTGTGGATGAAAATGTTCAAAATAGCGCATGTGGAGTAATAGGAAAAATTCAAATAAAGCATGAAGATAAGGAAAAAATATTAAGACAACTTGCTCTGTGCGGGATAAATGAAAAGTATATTTATCCGGGAATTGATGGAATCGGCAGATATATCAATAAAAAATACTTATTCAAAAGCAACAATATGTGAATGAGGTGATCCTATGAGCCGCGAATACTCCGAAAATGTCCTTGTCCAGAACAGCGCAGGCAATTTGCTGCAAAATGTTCTGGGCTGGGAGGTGGTGCTGGCTTACAACTCCGAAAAGCTGGGGCCGGACGGGACGTTGGGCCGCACCAGCTATGGGGAAGTGCTGCTGACCCGGTATTTTCGGCAGGCACTTTTGCGGCTGAACCCGTGGCTCACCCCGAACCAGCTGGACGAGGTGCAGAAGAAATTCACGGCGCATGTTTCCACCGCATCCCTGATGCAGATCAATGAGGAAAAGTATTTTCTGCTGCGGGATGGCATCCCGGTGACGGTCAAGCGGCCGGATGGCCGCACCGAAATCCGAAGCGCGGCGGTGATCGACTTCAAAAATCAGGAAAACAATCATTTCCTCGCCGTAAAAGAAATGAAGATCCACTCGCAGCTGTACCGCCGCCGGACAGACATTGTGGGCTTTGTCAATGGCATTCCGCTGCTGTTTATCGAGCTGAAAAAGCCCACCGTGGATGTGCAGAACGCCTACATAGACAACTATCGGGATTACCTCGATACTGTTCCGCAGTTGTTCTACTATAATGCCTTTCTTATGCTGTCCAATGGATTGGAAGCCAAGGTGGGCACGCTTGGCAGCAAGTACGAGTTTTTCCACGAGTGGAAGCGTCTGAAGGAAAGCGATGCAGGCAGCGTGGAACTGGAAACCATGCTGCGAGGCATCTGTGAGAAAAAAACCTTCCTCGATCTGCTGGAAAACTTCATCCTTTACGACCATTCCGGTGGGCGCACCACCAAGATTCTGGCCCGCAACCACCAGTATCTCGGCGTCAACGAGGCCGTCAGTGCTTACGAGAACCGCAAGCTGAAAGACGGCAGGCTGGGTGTGTTCTGGCACACGCAGGGGTCTGGCAAGAGTTATTCGATGGTCTTTCTGGCGCAGAAGATCCGGCGCAAGTTTGCAGGCTCGCCCACCATTGTGGTACTGACCGACCGTGACGAGCTGAACCGGCAGATCAGCGATACCTTTGAAAACTGCGGTCTGCTAGGCAAAACCAAGGCTTCGCAGTTTATTGCATCCAGCGGTACAGACCTTGTAAAAAAGCTGCAGGGCAACCCCAGCTTTGTGTTTACCCTGATCCAGAAGTTCAACCTGCCCAAGGAACCGCCCATCTACCCGGATCACGACATTCTGATTTTGTCGGATGAAGCCCATCGCAGCCAGTACGGCATTTTTGCAGACAACATGATGCACCTGTTGCCCACGGCGTCCCGCATCGGCTTTACCGGTACACCGCTTCTGGCAGATGACCATATCACCGAGCGCACCTTTGGCGGGTATCTGTCGGTGTATGATTTCAAGCGGGCGGTGGAGGACGGCGCAACGGTGCCGCTGTACTATGAGAACCGTGCGGATAAGATCGCCCAGTTGGACAAGCCGGAGATCACCGGGCGGATCCTGGATGCCATTGAAGCAGCCGACCTTGATCCCTCGCAGGAGGAAAAGCTGGAACGCGAGTTTGCAAAGGAAATCCATATTCTCACCGCAGATGAACGGCTGCGTTCCATTGCAAAGGACTTTGTGGAGCATTACTCTGACCTTTGGACCAGCGGCAAGGCGATGTTTGTCTGCCTGAATAAGGTCACCTGTGTGCGGATGTACAACTATGTGCGGGAATACTGGCGGGCAAAGATCAGGGAACTGGAAGTCCGGCAGGGCACAGTGACCCAGCAGGAAGCACAGGAGCTTGCCCGTAAACTGGCATGGATGAAAGAAACCGAAATGGCAGTGGTGATCAGTCAGGAGCAGAACGAGGTGCAGACCTTCAAAAAGTGGGGGCTGGATATTCTGCCGCACCGTGCCAAAATGGAAAAGCGGGAGCTGGATAAAGAATTCAAGGACAGCAAGAATCCGTTCCGGGTGGTGTTCGTCTGTGCCATGTGGCTGACGGGCTTTGATGTAAAGTGTCTGTCCTGTCTGTATCTGGACAAGCCGTTGAAAGCCCATACCCTGATGCAGACTATACTTTCAAAAATATGTCGGTCAAAGGTGTCCAGAACCTCGTTCTGTTCAAGGGTCTGCCGGAACGTGGCAACACGCTTGCGCATTGTAGATTCGGTTTCGGCTGCATCTTGCAGGCTTTCACACTCTTTCTGCAACTGCTCAATCTGGCTGGACAGGTCCAAATACTTTCGGTCGTAGGTCTCCTTGTCGATGGTATCTTCAAGACGCATATCAACCAGCTTGTTTTTCTTGACTTCCAGAGCGTGAATATCTCTTTCGGCTTTCGCAAGACGCTTGCCCGCGTTGCTTTCAGAAAGAGTTTCTTCTGTCCGTTTCATAAACTCGTCCAGAACATCCTTGTTATTCTGGCACAAGAGGCGATAAGATTCTACAAAAGCCCGCTCAATCGTTCTTTCGTCAACGCCCTTGCTCTCCGGGCAGAACTTTTTTCCTTTTTTGGTGGAAACAACACATTGCCAGATAGCTTTATTATACTGTGAACTGCTATGCCAACTCCTCTTTGTCAGGGTGCCACCACAGAAACCACATTCTATCATGCAGCTAAAAGCGTATTTCCGGCTGAACTTTTCACGTTTGCCGTCCACGTTAAGGCTGCGGGGCTTTGCACGCCGCCGCAAAATTTCCTGTGCGGCTTCAAAGACTTCTTCCGAAATAATGGGCTCGTGGTGCTCACGAATATAAAATTGATCTTCCTCGCCGAAGTTGTACAGACGCCGTTTTGAAATAGGGTCAACGGTAAATGTCTTTCCTAATAAAATGTCGCCTTTGTATTTTTCGTTTTTGATAATGCCGATTACGGTACTGTCTGCCCATTTGGGACTGCCGCGTTTGGTTTTATAGCCTAAGTTTTCAAGTTCTTTGGCAATAACCGAACCACCGGCACCCTCCGTGTATCGCTGAAAAATGTAACGGACAACAGCCGCTTCTTCTTCGTTGATGGTGATGGTTTTGTCCGCTGGATTGTAGTCATAGCCTAAACAGCCCTGAAACCCGACCAGCTCACCGCGCTGCATCTTCATCTTCAAGCCCTTTTTGACATTTGCAGAAATATTTTCGACTTCCTGCTGTGCAACAGAGCTTAAAATTACAAGGAGCAGTTCACCGTCCATAGTAAGGGTGTTGATGTTTTCTTCCTCAAAAAACACAGCCACGCCTTTATCTTTGAGCATCCGAACATATTTCAGAGTGTCAAGCGTATTTCGGGCAAAACGCGAAATGGATTTGGTAATCACCATATCCACGTCACCGTTCATACAGTCGTTGATTAAACGCTGGAAATCCTCGCGTTTTTTTACCTGCGTACCCGTGATAGCTTCATCAGCATAGATGCCGGCCAAAGACCATTCCGGCTTACTTTTTATAAGTTCGGTATAGTATTTGACCTGCGATTTGTAGCTGTTCAGCTGATCTTCGGTATCAGTGCTGACACGACAATAGGCAGCTACACGTAGCCTTTTTTCAAAGTTTGTACGCGCTCGTGGCGAGAGCGTGTTGTGCGCTTTAATGACTTCAACATCTTTCATGCTTGACCTCCTTGTTGAATGTGTTCCTTTCATTGCGTTAATCATAACGCCAATGCGACACAAAATCAAGAGGATAGTTCGGAAACCACACGATAATCTTTCATTAAGCGCTGTTTGATAAGGGAATACTCTCTATCGGTTATGAGCTTTCTTTCCAACAGTTGCTTCAAAAAAGCAAGCTGAATGCTATAACGTATCAAATTTTGTTCTTTCAAAAATATCCCCCTTTCACAAAATAAAAAACGAGCCAACGGATGGCTGCTGGCAGCAGCCCACGGGAATCTCACCCCTGCATTCCTCATGCAGCCCTACTCATTGCCTGCGACGCTCTGAACGCTCGGACTTTGACGGTAAGGGAGTATCAGCCTGCCTGTATGTCATGGCCCGCAAGCAGCCGCGCTTGCATTGCGGCGTGGTGGTGATCGCTCCACTTTTCAGAGAAAAGCATCGTGGCGCACCCGCCGTCCGGCTCGATACAGACAGCAACGTATCCGTTTGCCCTATGATGCACCGCCATTGTCCTGCGGGCATATTTTTCAAGGTGCTGTCCCGAAACGTGGAAAGGGTCAGCCCGTTTCGGCTTTGGTTACAATAGAAGAAATCAGTTTGATTTCCAGATGGCGTTTCATGTACTCGTCTATGCACACATGAGGCTGACCGTGCTTGTCATAGAGAATGCCTGTACAGAGCTTGTTGATGTAACCTCTGTAATGCTGCAAAACTTGTTCAACGGCATCGGTATCCCCAGCGCAGGCAGAGCGAATCACCGAGAGCGGTAAAAGCTCTCTGCTTGTGTGTTCATAGAAGCCCATTTACGCCTAACCTCCCTCCGGCAAGTGCGCCTTTAGCTTTTTTCGCAGCTCATTCAGCGTTTTTGCCCGGTGCCGTTGAACAGCACTCCGGGACATTCCCATGAGGTCGCCAATCTCACCGTCGCCCAGTTCCAGAACACAAAACAGAATCAGAATGCTTTGTTCTTGCTTTGGCAGAGCGGCAAACGCATTGGCAACAAGCTCATTGTCGATGTGCAGATCACAGCCGTAGGACGAAAATACAAATTCTTCACACGGATAATGGTCTACACTCGTGAGCTGCCCCAGTTCTTCCATCGACAGAACGCTGAATGACTTTTCACGGTCAAGCAGGCGTTTTTTGTTTCGGTGATAGTTCCGGGCCTCATTTCGCAGCACCGCTTTGCAGAACGCATCGAATCGGTACTGTTCGCCATCGTTGCGAGGGATAGCTTCCATCTTCTCACCCCCTTTCCGTGGGGATGTCGGGTGGATTTTTCCCTTTCCGCTAATATGACACCTGAAACACCCGATTCTGCCCGCTTTTTTGAAAATTTCCAAAAATATTTTTGAAACAGGCAGCTTTTCAGGCGGCAATAGAAAAGCCCAGCAGACCGAAAACGGCCAACCGGGCATAATGGCAGCACGAAACGCGCAGTATCTACATCGTATAGTACATAGTAAAAGCCCTGCTGACCCTGTGCGGGAGCAAGGCTTTTTTTGACAGTTCAAAGCTAGGCGTTCGATAGAATATCAGGCGCATGGCGGCATCCTCCTAGTGGCCGCCATACGGACGATGAAACGCTTTGATAAGCAAAAAGAACCGGCGGCCTTGATTTTCTCAAACACCGCCGGTTCAAAATGGGCGCAAAGAGTCACCTGCTCAAACCAACGGTTTTTTTCTTTCCCCGTTGGGCGGGGCAGGCTCTTATCGTATACTAAAATAAAAAAGAGCCGACAATCACAAGTGAATTTACCTTGTGCATTATCGGCTCTGCGTCTGTGCGTCTGGCTCTTGGATGATAGATAAATTTAGTTTTCTTACCGCAATCAGGGTTTCATGTTTGCATTTAGGACAATATAACGGAAAATTATCCAATATTGTATCATCGCGAATTTTCAATCGCGTTTTGCTGCCGCAAAAGGGGCATAAAATCCATTCTATCTTCATGTTATCTTCCTCTGTGCTTGGCTTTCTTTTTTTCCTGCCGTATGGCAAACTGGCGGTCTTTCTCCGCATCTTTCTGCTCACGACTCTTGGTTTGTCGTTCCAGCTTACATTGCTCATGCTGGAGTTTCAACGCCTGCTGCGCCTTTGTTCCAATGCCTTTATCCTGCAGTTGGCTTTGAATTTCGCGCTGCATACGTTTGGGATTGATTTTTCGCTCCATGGCTACTTCGGCCTGGATTGGGGGACTAAATTTCAACTTGTGCCAATTCTTCAGCAGAAACTCATAGACCTCGTAATCTTTGGGCTCTGAGCCAAAAGTGATTTTGCATACCTCGTACTTACCGTTATCCGTTCTTTCATATAGACCGATCCAAAACGGAGCTTCGAACAGGATGGTCAAACTGCTTTGGGGGCCTGTACTCATTCTTCTAAGAACTGCCCTTCAAAGTGATCCAGCCATTCCAGAAGGGCTCGATAGAGAAGCTGCTGCTGCTCAAAAATCGTTCTCCCAACCAAAGGAATGTCTGCAAATTCCCGCGCATAGCCCTCGTTCGATTCAGCCGAGGACTGTATGCTCCGGCGCAAAGTCGAAACCAGCTCCAACGCTTCGGCTTTGTCCATCTTGTTCAAATTGGTAATGACCACATTGAAATCGAATAGCAAGGGTACTGTGCCAGCGGCACAAGAGGCCATCAGCTCCTTGAAATACGCTCTGCCCTGATCGGTAATGGAATAAATGGCCTTATCCGCAAACTTATCGCCCTTGACAATATCGCTTTGAAGATAGCCCTTATCGCTCAGCTGGAGTACTTTTCTATAAATAGAAGGTACACTTATTTTTGTCCAGCGAGAAAGATGGTGGTACTCCACATCCTTTTGAATGTCATAGGCGCTTTGGGGTTTCTCCAAAACAATGCCAAGTATAACTAAATCGATTGATGACATAACGACACCTCCACTTTTACTATTATCAATAGTACTATTAACGATAGCAAAAGTCAAGGCAACTGACCAAAAATGAACTTCAAAACTTTTTTCGTTGGCCCTCTTATTAAGCCATCTACCCAGTAGCATTTTCCTTTTCTTCCACCGAGGGAATCACAGAAAAAGTGAAAACAGAGCCGATAACATCGGAGTTTTTTCTCTGTGTTATCGGCTCTGCGTCTTAGCGTCTGGCTCTTGCACGATGGATAGATTTAGTTGTCGAACTGCGATTAAAGTTTCATGCTTGCATTTGGGACAAAACAATGGGAAATTTTCAAGAATGGTATCGCTGCGGATTCTTAATCGTGTTTTACTGCCGCAGACAGGACATAATACCCACTCAATATGACTCATATCCTTATTGCCCGCAGCAAGCAACCCGATATTCCTTGATATGACCGGGGTAAGAATGTACTTTGTCCATAAGCGGCCCTCTTGCTCCCATTGTAAATGCGATGTCACTGCTTTTAATCGACATGAGAGTATCCCCACAGGAAAGATTCAAATATCGCATCGTGTTTTCGGGCAGCCTCACAACACCGTTTTGAGAAATATGCAGCCAAGTATAGCCTCGTCCTTTATAGCGAACGAATTCTCCTTCATCAATCGTGTACTGTGACAATGCGGGACAATCATCTAATATATGCTTCAATTTTGATTGCCCAAGTAATTGTTTGCTGGTCACGCAAAATCCGCCCGTGATTTTGCTCCCCGTGAAAATAATAATGCGTCCTTCTTTTTGAACGGGATATTGTTCAAGAGTCTCTGCCGGAAAAAGTATTTCTCGCCTATTGCTGATGGCAGAAAGTCCAAATACATATTTTCCACCCTTATTTAGTTGCGGCATTTTACTCCCCCTTGTATTTTGATTATAACTGTGGTACAGTTATAATATAATGTTGCAGTACTCTATATATAGAGTACTACAACTTAAAACTAAAGTCAAGGGGTATGCGTTATGCTCTCGAAATCTGCTACTATGTTATTGGGTCTGATCAATCAAAGACCGCTTAATCCATATGAAATTATCAAGCAACTACAAATCATGAATGTTCATCGTTGGTACAACATCGCCAATTCGACAGTCTACGCTACACTAAAAGTCTTAGAGAAAAAAGAATATATTTATGGCAGCGTTGAAAAGGATGGAAATATGCCCGACAAGACGATTTACTCGCTTACAGACAAAGGGAAACAAGAATTTGTGGCAACATTACAGCAATCAATTTTGTCCTTCGACTATGATACCAACATTTTCTCGATTGCCGCATTTTTTATTGATGCGTTAGATGATCCGCAAAGTCTGCTTTCACAGCGTTTGAAAATATTAAATAGCTATCTTGAGGGAATTGAGCAGCAGATAACAGTCATAAAAGACGACATACCTTCCATTGCAAAAGCTAATATTGAACGAACTAAATATATTGTTGAAGCAGAAATTGCAGGTACTGAGAGTTTGATTCATGCAATATTGTAATGACCAACTGTTGAAAGCTGCTTGGTATCTGATAAACTAGGTGCGCAACCCCGGATTATGAATTATAAAATGTAGACAGAACGGACATAGCAACATTTCGCCAATCGCTCATGAACTATAAAATGTATATGGGTGATGCAGAATGGCGAAAATTGAGGACTGTCCCGGCTTTGAAACGTTCGGAGCGGATGTCAAGGCAGCTCGAAAGGCAAAACAACTTTCCCGCAGTGCGCTGGCTGACATGATACATTGTGACAGCCGGTATCTTGCGAACATCGAAAACGAAGGCACGCTGCCCAGCTTGCCGGTGGTGATTCAGCTGATAAAAATATGTGGTCTGCCCGTGGAGCGGTACTTCAACCCAGAACTCATGCGGGAAGAAAGTGTGGAGCGTCAGAGGGTCAGCCACAAGCTGCAGCTTTGCCCGGAAGAATACTTACCTATCGTAGAAGGTGCCATTGACGGTGCCTTACGAATCCATGAACAGGAAAAAGAGCCCGTGTGTGTCTGATTGTCATGCACGGTCATTGAGAGGATGCAAAAGCGTCCTCTTATTTTTTTTTTGCATTTTGCGGGCAAAACGGGGGTGTTGTGGTGTCATAGTAGTAGGGAAAGGTAACGTAGCAAGCATAGGGAGTGTAGCCACTCCCGGCAGAAATGCTTGCTGGGGAGTACCCCAGACCCCCAAGAAACGAGGTGAAACTATGGCGAACCGAACCCGAAAAATTGTTCTGCGTGTTCCCGTGACGCCGGAGGAACAGGAACTTATCCGGCAGAAGATGGCTCTGCTGCACACACGGAATTTTTCTGCCTACGCCCGGAAGATGCTGATAGATGGTTATGTTGTCCACATCGACACCACCGACATCCGGGCGCAGACCGCCGAACTGCAAAAGATTGGTGTCAACGTCAATCAGATCGCGCGGCGGCTGAACAGCATGGGGCCGCTGTACACACAAGACGTTGCGGACATCAAGGGAGCATTGGCGCAGATATGGCAGTTACAAAGATACATCCTATCAAGTCAACGCTGAAAAAGGCACTGGACTACATCGAGAATCCGGCAAAGACGGATGAAAAAATGCTGGTATCCTCCTTTGCCTGCTCCTACGAAACCGCCGACATCGAATTTGAACTGCTGCTATCACAAGCCATGCAGAAAGGCAACAATCTGGCCCACCACCTGATACAGTCTTTTGCGCCGGGCGAAACCACGCCGGAGCAGGCCCACGAGATTGGCCGGCAGCTTGCAGATGAAGTCCTGCAAGGAAAATATCCCTATGTGCTGACCACACACATTGACAAAGGGCACGTCCACAACCACATCATCTTTTGCGCTGTGGACATGGTGAATCAGCGCAAATATGTTTCTAACCGACAGAGTTATGCCTACATCCGGCGCACCAGCGACCGGCTGTGTAAGGAACATGGCCTGTCCGTGGTAATGCCCGGTCAAGACCGGGGCAAAAGCTATGCCGAGTGGGATGCACACCGCAAGGGCACGAGCTGGAAGGCGAAGCTGAAAACCGCCATAGATGCAGCCATCCCGCAGGCCAAGGATTTTGACGATTTTCTGCGGCTCCTGCAGGAGCAGGGCTACGAGGTCAAGCGTGGCAAGTATGTTTCGTTCCGTGCGCCCGGACAGGAACGGTTCACCCGCTGCAAAACACTGGGAGAAGCCTATACCGAGGAAGCTATTACCGAGCGCATTAAAGGACGGTCCGTGGAACGGAAGCCCAAAGAAAACCATAAAATTTCGCTGCGGATTGATTTGGAGAACAGCATCAAGGCCCAGCAGTCCGCAGGGTATGAGAAGTGGGCAAAACTCCACAATCTGAAACAGGCTGCCCGGACGCTGAACTTCCTGACGGAGCATGAAATTGATAGTTACCCGGATTTGGAAAGCCGGGTGGCCGAGATCACTGCCGCCAGCGCCGAGGCTGCCGCTGCGCTGAAAGCGGCCGAATGCAGACTTGCAGAAATGGCCATGCTGATAAAGGATGTTACTACCTGTAAGGAGCTGCGCCCACTGGTGCAGGAATATCAGCGGGCCGCTGACAAAAAGCAGTTCCGGCGCAAGCATGAAGGCACCCTGATTCTCTATGAAGCGGCGGCCAAGGCCCTGAAAAAGCAGGGTTTTCAAAAGCTACCCGACCTCTGCGCCCTGAAAGCTGAGTATAAGCAACTGACCGAGCAGAAAAAGCAACTGCAACAACAGTACGCCGAAGTCAAACGCCAGATGCAGGAATATGACATCATCAAGCAGAATGTGGACGGCATCCTGCGGACAACACCGGGAAAGGAGCAGATGCAGGAACGGTAAGCTGCGCAAGTTTTCCTCGCAATCGGCTGACAGTTCAGACAACATCTGCTATAATTAAAACAATGATTCTTAGAAAAAATCCTCAGTTGGAAAGGAGATTTTTCAAATGGACAGCAACCTCATTCCGTATCAGCCTGTAATCTCCGATATTAAAAATTTGATTGCCGCAGGTCAGAACGTTGCCTATAATGCAGCCAACCGTGCAATGATTATGACCTACTGGAACATTGGAAAGCGCATTGTCGAAGAAGAACAGAGCGGTGCCGAGCGTGCAGAGTATGGAAAGCGTTTAATTCCAGTTCTTTCGGCAGAACTCACAAAGGAATTCGGCAACAGCTATTCCAGCCGAAATCTTCACTATTACCGTAAATTTTATCATTGCTTCCCTGATTCCAAGATTTTGAACACGCGTGTTCAAAATCTTAATTGGTCACATTTTCGGGCTTTGCTTCGTGTTCCCGATGAAGATGCCCGTGTTTGGTATATGAATGAAGCGGCTAATGAAAATTGGAGTGTTCGCACCCTTGACCGCAACATTGGCACACAGTATTATTATCGGCTGCTCCATTCTCCGAAAAAAGAAGCCGTCATTGCAGAAATGAAAGAGAAAACGGTAGCAGAACCCAAGCATCAGTTTGAACTTCTCAAAAGCCCCATTGTGGCAGAATTTTTAGGCTTTCGCACCGAGGATTCTTTTGCAGAATCTGATTTGGAGTCTGCAATTCTTTCTCACATCCGGGACTTCCTCATGGAAATGGGAAAGGGATTTGCTTTCGTGGCCCGGCAACAGCATATTGTGACCGATACGGAAGATTACTACATCGACCTTGTGTTCTATAACATCGAACTGAAATGCTATGTTCTGATTGATTTGAAAATGGGCACGATCACCCATCAGGATGTCGGTCAGATAGATATGTATGTTCGGATGTACGACGAACTCAAATGCAAAGAGGGCGACAATCCCACGATTGGCATTCTGCTGTGTGGCGAAACCAGCGAGGACATCGCGCGCTATTCCGTCCTGCATGATAACGACCACCTGTTTATGTCAAAGTATCTAACCTATCTGCCCACTAAAGAACAGCTGCGGGCTGAAATTGAACGGCAGAAGAATATTTTCTATATGCAGCATCCGAAGTTAGATGATACGGATAATTGCTAATTATCCGTATTGCCTTAGAAACATATTGTAGTGTGATTTATAAAGGAATTTTTCGATGGACTGGCTGGAAGCTTCAAAAGTATCATATTATAAAAATGATGAAGTCCCAAAAATAATTGATGACATCAATCAACGAACTAATTCACAGATGCGCTGCTGTAGACGTGAATTGGTGTGCTTGTTTTACGATTTTATTTGGAATTCTCCTTCTTGCTATTGGGACAATAATGTCTGTACACAATTTTCAGGTCGATTGACTGCAATAGCTTCCCAGCACCCAGACATTATTATATCTGAAAGCATGATAGAGCACTTTCTTAGTGCTTGTAGTACATATTCTCAAATTACAAGCATCATAAATGATTTGGATTCAATCAATGAAAGCGATTCAATAAAAAACCGATTGTACCGTATTCCGACGTATACATCTATTGTTGAAGGTTGTCTAACAAACTTGTTTCGATTTACCGTTTTACTAATTGATCAGTTTTCGGTACAAGACTATTCTGCACAAAGGAAGCTTGAGCCGCTGCGCACAGTTCTAATCAAAAATGGTTTTAGCAATGGCATCGAATCCGTTGATGTAAAAATCCGAAACTCAATCAATCACGGTGGCGTGATTTTTCGAGAGGACGGACGCGTTATTGAATTTCACTATATGGAAAACAGTAAGAGCCTATCGAAGGAGTTGACGGTTTATGAATTTGATGATCTAATAAATAGAATGTACGACATAACGAGTGCAGTATTGTTAAGTGTTTGTCTTTTCCTAAATGAGCACTGGGACAAAATATCCGTTAATATGTCTCAAAAGACATTTGTTTCCTTTGCACTTCTGAGCATGAAATTGAGCATTCCATCTATTCGGTGCCGATTTATATCAGATACATCTAATAGTAAACAACTCAATGCAGATTTTTATACCGTTAAAACTGATAGAGCCTTCATTGTTGAAACAGCCCTAAAAATTTCTTTGATGATTTACAGTGTTTATCCTGACTACGACCAATATTATTTGAGTTTCAGCAGCGAACGACTACAAAAGAGCTGGATTCGATTTACAAACTCAGAACTGGCTTATGCTACTACAACAGGGGATTTTGCAGGTATTGTAAAATCTGCCGCGAATCGTGGTGACATAATCGTTTTTGCCCCCTCTATAGAAAATGTGGATTTACACGAAATAAAATACTTTCGTTTCCCTAACTATGTGTCGGATAAGTTCATTATCAATAAAATAGAGGATGCGAGTCTTGAAGATCGAAAAAGGCTTAAATGTCACTTGTTTATTGGAGATACGCAAGATAAGCAAGAAATTCTCAAAATTATTAAAGATGCTATTGGCTGGCTGAACACCTTGAAAAATATGGATTCACCTACTATTCATAGAAAAAATGGCAGTATGGAAGCGGATGCACTCTATATAAATGTATATAAACATGATATAAGACACTCTAAGGCTCTCCATCCTGCAAATGAAAACTTTGTTTGCTTTGTCGATTATAATAAATCAGGAACAACTACTTTAGTTCATGGTGGTATTTTTCAAAAATCTTGGAATCAGCTATACCATGAGAAAACAGGACTTCTTAGTATTGCTTGGCGAGAGAAAAAATATGCAATACGAAGAATTGTAAAAATTTCCGCCAACGCACCCTGTCCATGCGGGAGCGGAAAGAAATTCAAAAAATGCTGTCGAGGAAAGAATATTTATGACTAGAAGTAACCTATCAGACATAATAGCTTTAGACTATTGCGTCTGGTAGGTTGTTTTAACAATGGCACATTACTTTTGCCGAAAACAATGTGTCATTGTTAATTCATAATTGACGAACGCACATTGTTTCTCTATAATATAATGTGTGAATGTCAAGCGAGGTGATAGCGTGAACAGTATGGACAAAATAGAAAAAATGGTACAGTCTTCCCCCAATGGTATTATTACGGTCGCACAGCTGAAGAAAGCCGGATTGCATCGGGGCTATCTGCATAATTTTGTCGAGAGCGGGGAACTGTATCGTTTCGGGCGTGGCCTGTATGTGCAGAGTAGCGCATGGGAAGATGATTTTTACCTATTGCAGCAGAAGTATAGCCGCGGCATCTACTCGCATGATACCGCCCTTTATCTGCTGGGCTATTCTGACCGCACCCCAGCAAAATACACTATGACCTTTCCTAAGGGCTACAATGCACTGTCCTTAAAGCAGGAGACCTTGATTGTCAAGCGCGCTATTCCAGAAAATTATGACTTCGGCATTATTGAAATCCAATCGCCATCCGGCAACCCGATTCGTGTTTACGATTTGGAGCGGACGCTGTGCGACATCCTGCGTGGCAGCGGGAGCGATATTCAAATTGTGGGTGCAGCTATGAAGCGTTACGCCGCATCCAAAGACAAAGACATTCACAAATTGATGCAGTACGCAGAGCGGCTTCGAGTGAAACCAAAGGTTCTGCGCTACATGGAGATTTTATTATGATTACAAAAGATCCGATGCATTTAAAAGTCTATATCAAGAAGAAAGCAACCGAGAAGCATATTTCTGCACAGCTTGTGATGCAGAACTATATGCTGGAAAGACTGCTGGAACGCATTTCACTTTCACCTTATAAACATAACTTTATCACTAAAGGTGGTTTTCTGGTGTCTGCTATTGTTGGTCTGGACACACGGCCACTATGGATTTGGACACGACCATCAAGGGTTTTACGCTGACCCATGAAGCCATTCTTTCCATTTTCAAAGATGTGTGTGCAATCCAGATTGACGATGATGTGCAGTTTGAAGTGGTAGGCGTTGCGGACATCCGAGAAACAGACGATTACCCCGGAATCCGGGTATCGCTGAAAGCCAACTACCCGCCGATCAGTGTTCCGCTGACGGTGGATGTTACCACCGGCGATATGATAACGCCCCGCGAAATCGAGTACACCTTTTCAATGCTGTTCGATGACCGCACAATCAGCGTTCTGGCCTACAATCTCGAAACAGTTCTGGCCGAAAAGCTGGAAACCGTACTGTCCCGCAATATTGCAAACACCCGTCCGAGAGATTACTACGACATCTACATTCTGTACGCTCTGCGCGGGGCCGAGTGCGACAAGGCAACGCTGCAGCGGGCACTGGAACGGACAACGGAAAAGCGCGGCAGCGGAAAGATTCTGACGCAGTACCCGGAGATCATGCAGGAAATCCGGGATAGTGACATTCTCCGCAGACAATGGAATAAGTATAGCAGGGAATACGACTATGCAAAGGATATTTCGTTTGACGATACCTGCAATGCGGTCCAGAAGATCATGGATGAATTTCTTGCATAAGTGACACAAAAAGAACGCTGGACACAGCAGCCGGTAAGCTGCCATGTCCAGCGTTCTTCTAAATATAAAGAGATATATTAAATTAGATGAGTAGGTCTAACGACCTCATCACCTGTTTCAGATAAAAGTTTTCCCTCAATATACTCATCAAAATTTGAAAGGCAGGGAAATGTGACAATACCATCATCGTCTACAAAGTTTACATCAAGCGGCTTTGATGAAACAAATAAAAAGTGAACAGCCACATTTCCGGTGATCCCGACAAAAGATTTTAACTTTTCTGGTTCACTTAGAACCAAATCATATCTTTTTCTGCAATGATCGTAATACCCATTTGTCTTAAACATCTTTTCATAGTCAGCAACAATTCCGCCATTGTTAAGTGAATCTGAAAAGAATTTAGCTTCTACTAAAAAAAGTTCATTGACCTCTTTAGCGTAAAATACAAGGTCATAATCGCCGTAATTATAATCTTTTCTTCCAAAGATTCGATCATATTGAACATCCACTTCATCAAATTCTGAATTATAATGGTTTCTTAGCTTTTCACGAATTTTACTCACGAGAATTTCTGAAAGCAATTCATTCCTTTTTCCGACTGCAACAGTCAGGGTATCAGGATGGTTTGAATAAATCATTCCACCATTTACAAAGTACGAGTTCCAAAGTAGAAATGCTTGACTAATAGCTGCATAAGAAATAAAAACCGTGTTGTCATCCAAACAAATAAATGGTCTTAGTTCATGGCGATATTGATTGGAATTCATAATCCATATAAAAGAATTACCCTGAAGCAGTTGACGGGATATACGTTCTTTCGTTAAGGAAAAAGATTCCAAAAAAGATTCTCCAGAAATCTGACAATTCAAGCAACCGTTTATCCACTTAATAAAATCAGACCTTGTCCATACTATATGTGATATCTTGCCATTTTTTAGTTCTTTCTGCATTATAATATATAGCAATCCTAAAAAAGATTTAAACGATACGCCATATTCGTTAATAAAGGCTTTCCCAAAATCATCTATATCGACATTATTGTATTCGGAAACACTTCGATTAAAAGCTCTTTGGTTTCCTGTTAAAGCGATATTGAAGTGAAGGACATGGTTTTCTTTTAAAATATTAAACGGCTCTGTACCTTTTGGTGTTACTTCGATTCCATAAAAGAAATTTCTTTCGGGAAATTTTTTACAGAAAGTCAACAATGATACTGATTTTGAAGCGTAGCCATAAATATAAAGATCAATTAAAAATTCATCATCACGTTTTTTTAAAGAGCGTTCATCATAGGAGGCATGAATTTTTTCTTGATAAAGTAAACAATTTTCTATCCAAAGGTTTAGCGCGTCAATAATATTTCTTTCAATGTTTGCATTTTTTCGGTATGCGATTTCCATATCCGCGTCAGCCATCGGAAATGTTGACAACCGTTCTCTTGATTCTCGTTCTCTCGTATAAAGAGTGTATGTATCATCTAATATTCTATACAATATTTTTGCTGTTGCATTTGGGTTGTTAGTTTTCAATCTATTGAGAATTTTATTTTGAAGCTGTGTAACCACGCTTAGCAATAGTTTTATTGCTTGCTGCCTATCCTCAATCGTTAAATTCTCTGTTCCAAAAAGCTCTTTATACCTACTTTCGAGTTTCTGCTTTGGTACGTTCAACTCATCCCAAAACGGTCTTACATGAAAAACACAACCAAACATGATAATCCCTGCCTTTCATATTTCTAGTTTACATAAATTTCGGACATTCGTCAATCTTTGAATCAGCTGGAAAGTTCTGGACACAGCAGCCGGTAAGCTGCCATGTCCAGCGTTCTCTCATTTACTCACCTGCAAAATCAAACCTCTGTCCGTCAAAGTCGGCATCGGTCATGCGCTCCAACTTTGCAATAACACCGTTTGCCAGCCGCCGCATTTCCGTGTCCATATCCGGCAGGGCGGCGAGCATCCGTGCCACCGTCTGGCGGCGGTCAGAGGTGTGGTACATACAGATCAAATTTTCTTCTTCTACGCTGAAATTCATGTGTCAGACCTCCATCTCATGTTGTTTGCTGCGGGCCGCCACCTTTTTCGGACTGGCGGCCTGTTTTGTTTCGGAAAGCTGCTTGCGGACGGAAGTGCGGGGCTTGCAGATGCCCTTGTCCCGGTTTTCGTTTTTGCCAACCAGCGCGTAGATACCGAAGCGGTCTTTCACACTGGACAGGCGCAGGGACTTATACGGCAGCATGGCAAGCAGCCGGTTCGTGTCCCGGCTGGATGCCAGCTTGGTAAAATAGGGCGACACCTCCACCATAAAATGATTTTTGTCCGGGCTGTTGGGAGCAGCCAGATGCTTCATATCAGCTACAATGCGCTGTGCCTCGACCTCGATCAGCCCGGTGTGCAATGCCGCAAGGTGTTCTTTGAAATCACCGGGCTGTGCAGATTCCCGACTGCGCTGCTCCTGCCGGATGGCCGCTTGTAGAAGTTCCGGGTCACGGGGCTGCATTTCATACCGCACGAACTCTCCAAAATATTTGTCCGAGCGGCTGTTGAAATGCTCTTTGGGGCCAATTTCCCGCATCCCACTTTCGTAGATCAGGCGATTGGCACCCACAGGCAGAGCGGCATCCCGGATATGCTGGAAATGCTGCTGGTAGTCCAGTTCATACAGATTGCCTTGCACGGTTCCGTTGGCCGCGCCGGTCAACTCCACTGCATAGGCAAGAATCCTGTCGTGGGTCTGTTCGCCGCAGAATTTCCATGTGTTGTAGGCTTGGGTATCTTTGAGCAGCACGTCTCGTTCCCGGAAACAGAATGTTCCAGAGGGCCGGGACAGCCACAACAGCAGCTTAT
>OAXJ01000858.1_pt1 | contig 26665 bp, 19 predicted proteins | sample 1517241 | NCBI WGS metagenome assembly OAXJ01 (sample SAMEA2580293, study PRJEB22360) | human gut metagenome | biome: human gut; feature: human-associated habitat; material: faeces | place: Denmark | collected 2008/2010 | reverse complement strand
TGCACAACTTTTTAAACATAAATCTTTTATAATTTAATTCCGCCAATAGGTTTATGACATAAACGTATATATTTTTTTTAAATAATAGGCTGTTTATTCTTTATTAAATGACTTATAGAACAATTATAACGCGAAATAGAACTTTAGAGGGAAATATTGAACCGGATAAATGTGATAAAATAAAATTGGGAAAAGGGTCGGAAGTAATTTAATTGCTTCTTTTTTGAATAATAATAAAATAATTATGGGCAAAATATAAAGAAAATAATGTTTTTATTTGTATAAAATTTATATAGATAATGTCGTTGCTTAAAATCAAGTGATTATATTGAAAATTTAGTAATAAGATGTAATAGAAATGACGATTTGTTATGCTTGTTCTTTTGAAAAGGATTCGAAAAAGATAATATATGAGAGATTTTTTGTTAATAAGATTATTATTGATTGTGGTTTTCGGAATAGTTCTTATTCCCGAAGCCATAGCTCGAAAAAAGAAGAAAATAGATGCAGAAGCTGTTCCAGTAACGTTATATTTGAACAAAATCGTTTCACAATCGAAAAGTTCGATTGTGAAAGGTTATCTGCGATCGGCAATAGTGAATGATCCGACTTTTTTTGAGGTGAGTGAAACTCCTCAAGGAGAGAGAATCCGGTATATCAGCGAAGATATTGATTCGCTAATAGTTATGGATAAACTTAAATATGTAAAGCGAAAATGTAAAAATATCGGCTTTATGGCAGGAAAACCGAAAATCCGTTGGGTTAGGATTGAATATGATGGAAATGGTATTGATGTATATTCTGCATTTTTTGTTATTCAAAATAGAGTAAATAATATAACTACTGTTAGCAGAGAAATGTATTATTATTTCAGTATTGATAAAGATATTGCAATATTTACATCCCGTCAATATCTATCTGCGCCCTATGTAATTGGCACACCGGCAGTGAATAGAACACAAATGGCATATTATTTCTGCAAAATTTATGATTATCCTGAATTTGCATTGCGTATTAAGGCAAAAGAATTTGAAGATATGATGAGTGTCGTAAAAAGCTGGGAAACGGAATATGGTGACCGCCCGGTAAAAAGAGTAGCTGGAAAAATTGAAAATGATCAGCTTGGCGTTCAAAATTCTATTGCAGTTGTTAGCGGAGCTGAGTCGGCTTCATGGAAAAGAGTGAAGAATGAAGTCGTGTTTCCCCAATATATGAGAACTATGCAAATAGGAATTGCTCCGGATATCGCTCCTTGGTCGCGAAAAATCAAACATGGAGGAAATGGTTATAAAATAGACATTCCTCCCATCGGTATTTATTCAGATATTTGTTTCCTTGATTTCAGTAAGTTGGGAAGCATCGGGTATTTGTTCGGAGCTACTTATAGCAAATATAGTTATAATTGGGAATGGGATAATGGTTATGGTCCAAAGACAAAGGCAACATCTTGTAATAGATTTGATATTTGTGCCGGATTAAGTTGGCATTTAACTCTTTGTCACAACTTTGAGTTCTATGCACGTTTGATGATGGACTTGAATATGACCGGAAATCGAACAATTGATTGCGAAAGTGGTGAAAAAATGATTGCTGAGAGTAATATGGACACGAGTGTCAGCGGCATTGCAATCGCAGGTTTACGTTATTACTTTTGTAAAAAAGTAGGCGTGTATGTAGAGAGTGGCTATGATATCGGCTATGTTTCCAGTGGATTTTCTTTTCGGTTTTAAATAGTAAAAATATCAAATTATGAAAAAGTTTTTTACAGTATTGAGTTGTGTTATAGCGCTTTCTTTTTTGTCAGTTGGTTGTTCGAAAGATGATGATGAAGATGGGGACGGGGATGTTGAGGTTACAACCGGAATGACATGGGAGAAGTTGGTCGAGAAGTATCCGTTTATGGGAAATTTCCCGAAGTATGAAGGCGATATAGAATTGCATCAGTATAATAAAACATTCGGTTTAGAAAGTGTTGCTTTCTTCGATTATAAATGTGATGCATCTATGGCTACGGAATATTATGCAAAACTTGCCTCTGAAAATTTTTTGGTGAATCCTAATGCGGAAGGAATTTATACGAAGACGGTTAATGATTATGAGCTGATTTTTACAGGTTCACATGCTGCCGGCAATTTCGGTATGGTCTTTTCTTGTCAACCGGTAGAGTAATGTTAGGATGATATTAATACAATCTAAAAAGAAATTCCCATCGAATATTATTCGATGGGAATTTCTTTTATTGATAATGCAAAAATGCTGGATTATTCGTTGAGAATACCATCGCGTTGCATCAATGCTTTTATAGAAGGTTCATGTCCGCGAAAACGTTTATACAATTCCATCGGATCTTCTGTACCTCCTTTTTCGAGAATATTTTTTCTAAAGGATTCGGCAATTTCTCGATTGAAGATACCTTTTTCTTTAAATAAAGAAAATGCATCTGCATCAAGAACTTCAGCCCATTTATATCCGTAATATCCGGCAGCATAGCCTCCTGAAAAAATATGTCCGAATTGATTGCTCATTCCGGTTCCGTCAACAATTGGTAATAATTGGGTCGGAGTCATTGCTTTTTGTTCAAATTCAGTAACGTTTTCGATGGAATCGGTTTGTGTGTACCAAGCCATATCAAGAAATCCGAAAGATAATTGACGCAAGCAGAGATAAGCTGCATTATATTGTCTTGATTTTTTTATCTTTTCGATTAATTTTGCCGGCATTTTTTTCCCTGTTTCATAATGGGAGGCAAATGTATCGAGGAACTCTTTTTCGGAAAGCCAATTTTCCATAATCTGAGAAGGCAGTTCTACAAAGTCACGAAATACATTTGTTCCTGAGAGAGATGCATAAGTTGAGTTTGCCAATAAACCGTGTAAAGAATGACCGAATTCGTGCAAAAAGGTCTCGACCTCCCCATAAGTCAATAATGCCGGTTTGTCAGCTGTCGGACGAGTGAAATTCATGACGATAGTAATATGAGGGCGGCTGTCTTTCCCATTCTCATCTTTCCATTGTCCTTTATATTCGGTCATCCATGCACCGCCTCTTTTGGTTGCTCGAGGATGAAAATCTGTGTATAATACGCCTACATATTTATTATTTGCATCAAAAACTTCAAAAGCTTCAACTTCCGGATGATATACGGGAATTTTATTGTTTTTCTTAAATTTGAGACCGTATAAACGTGCTGCTAAACCGAATACACCTTTTTTTACTCGATTCAGTTCGAAATAAGGTTTCAGCATTTCATCGTTAAGATCGTATTTGGCATTTTTTAATTTATCTGAGTAATAAGACCAGTCCCATGGCATCAGATCGAAGTTTTTCCCTTCCATACCGATTGCAAAACCTTTTACCTCTCGAACTTCTTGTAAAGCTTCAGGTTTGTATGCCTCTAATAACTGGTTTAGCAAGTTATATACATTTCGGCTGTTTTTTGCCATACGGCGTTCCAATGTATACTCTGCGTAATTGTCTTTCCCCATCAATTTGGCGATTTCCATCCTGACTTCAGCAATACGTTTCACGATTTGTGTATTGTCGAACTCTCCGGTCTGACAGCGTGAGTTATATGCCCGATACATTTTTTCTCTCAAATCCCGACGTGCCGAATATTGCATAAACGGGCCATAGCTTGGATAAGAAAGATCGAAGAGAAATCCTTTTTTCCCCTTGTTTTGAGCCATTAATGCCGCTGCATCTATTGCACTTTGAGGAAGCCCGTCCAATTCTTCAGGCTTAGTCAATAGCATTTCAAAACTGTTTGTCGCTTTAAGCAGATTCTGTCCGAATGTCAAAGTCAATTGATTTAGCTCGGTTGTGAGTTTACGGTATCTTTCCCGATTTTCTCCTTTCAGGTTAGCGCCTTTGCGCACCATGCTTTCATAAGTATCGTTCAATAGGGCCATTTGTTCGGGAGATAAATCCAATTCTCCTTTTTTGTCGTAAACGAATTTGACCCGTTCGAATAATCTTTCGTTCAGATTGATATTGTTGCCGTGTTCTGAGAGGATAGGCGAGATTCTTTGAGAAATAGCCATCATCTCATCGTTGCCTTCGGCTTCAGAAACAGCAAAAAATATGGTTGATACTTTGTTCAGTAAACTTCCTGATCGTTCTAATGCCTCTATTGTGTTCTCAAACGTAGGTGTAGAACGCTGATTGACAATTGCATCTACTTCTTTTTGATGTTGACGAATACCTTCTTGAAATGCCGGCTCGTAATCTGTTATTTTTATCTTGTCGAATGGTGCGGTTTCTCGGGGTGTTTTAAACTTCCCGAAAAAAGGATTTGCAGCTTGAGTCATATATAAAGTTATTGTTAGAAAAACTATAAATATAAATCTTCTTTTCATGAGAAAGGTTTTTATTAGAGTTGACAAAGTTCTCAAATAATTGATACTTTAACATAAAAGAGCTATTAATTTATATTAATTAAAAAGTAAAAACTCTCTGTACAAGTGTGTATTTTTCTCTTTTAGTATACATTTGTGTCGGGTATAGTGTAAAAAATAAAAAAATCATGAAACAGCGATTGCTCTTTTTACTCAAAATATATTTGTGGTTTATGTTCATGTTTATGTTGCAAAAACCACTATTTATGCTTTTCCATTATAATTTATTCGAGAAAGCCTCTTTTATAGATTGGATGCAAGTTATATACCACGGTATTCCTCTCGATCTTTCGGTTGCAAGCTATATTTTGGCATTGCCGGTATTTGTGGCTTTAGTGACAGTATGGATACAAGGATTATGGGCAGAATGGTTTTATAAAGGATATTTTGCATTGATTATAGCGGTTTTATCTCTCATTTTTATTTCTGATATAGAACTATATACCTATTGGGGATTTAGAATGGATGCAACTCCTTTATTTTATTTGAAGTCTCCTGCCGATGCTATGGCGAGTGTGCCGTTTTGGATTTTGATTTTAGGAATTATATGTATCATTCTGTATTTTACGATTTTTTGGTATCCGTTGAATTATTGGATTGTGAAGGGTTCTGGGAAATGGAAATTCTGTAAACATCGTATCAAATCGACATGTTGGTTTTTATTGTTACTCGGTTTGCTGTTTATCCCGATTCGAGGAGGTATTTCGGTTTCTACAATTAATGTAGGGAGGGTATATTACAGTGATAATATGTTGTTTAATCATGCAGCAATAAACCCGGCTTTCAGTTTGCTGGCATCTTTGTCTAAAGGGCAAGATTTTAAACAGCAATATCGTTTTATGGATGCAGATAAAGCAGATAAGGAATTTTCAAAGATGACACACGGTCGAGTTTATTTCCCTGAAAATGACTCTGTTCGATGGATTAATCGTGAGCGTCCGGATATTTTACTAATCATATTGGAAAGTTTTTCCGGCACCGCAATGGAGAAATTGGGTGGAGTTCCGGGAGTAATGCCGAACCTTACCCGTTTGGCAGAAGAAGGAATATTTTTTACAAACTTTTATGCGAATAGCTTTAGAACAGATAGAGGACTTGTCTCGATTTTAAGCGGATATCCTGCGCAACCGACAACATCTATTATGAAATATCCCGTCAAATCTCAATCTCTGCCTGCCATATCTAAATCATTGCGGAAAGAGGGATATGACATTCAATTCCTTTATGGAGGAGATGCGGATTTTACCAATATGCGTTCTTATTTTATTTCTTCAGGGTTTCAAAGCATTGTCTCTGACAAAGATTTCCCGGTTAGTGATTTATTGTCTAAATGGGGGGCAAATGACGGCACGACTTTCATTCGTTTCAGTGAATTGATACAAAATCAACAGAAGCATCCTTTTATGAAAGTATTTTTGACACTGAGCAGTCATGAACCCTTTGATGTCCCGTATCATCATTTTGATGATCCTTATCTTAATTCAGTGGCTTATACCGATAGTTGCTTGGGTGCATTTGTCGATTGTTTCCGTCAAACGCCCCAATGGAATAATACTTTGATTATTTTAGTGCCTGATCATGCTATGCGATATCCTGCCGGAGTTCAAGAGCCTGATATTGTCCGTCATCACATTCCTATGGTTTGGTGTGGAGGAGTGGTAAATGGCCCTAAAGTGATAAATGATTATAGCTCTCAGATCGATATTGCCGCCACTCTTTTGGGACAAATGAATATAGACTATTCAGATTTTAAGTTCAGTAAAAATATTGCTGATACTACTCAATATAAATTTGCTTATTATACCTTCAAGGACGGATTCGGATATCTGGATTCTAATGCTAAAGTCATATATGATAATGAAGCGGGTAAGGTTGTTTTTTCGGAAGGAGATACTACCGGAAGTAAAGAAAATGCAGGAAAGGCATTTCTGCAAAAACTGTATGATGATTTGGGAAGCCGATAATCCGGTACGGAAGATTATCGGTCTAAGAGCCTGTCTAAATTTTTCAATGAAGCAATATTATCAGGTCTTCTTTTAGTTTTTTCGGTCTATGGCAATATTGGAGAGTATCGGTATGATTCTTTTTTGGGAAGGGGTAATCGACTATTATTCATGCAGATTCCTCTAAAACTTTGCCCGAACAGAATTTAAACAGATTCTAAGGAATACATGAGCTGGTCGATTAGCAACGGAATATCATTGGCAGATATGCCTGCTTGTATCAAATATTTGATATCTTGTTTGAAATTATTGAGAAATGATTCCTTATTGCCTTTATCATTTTCTATGCTCTTTCGATATAATTCTACCGTTTTATTCAGGTTCTTTAGAACAAATTCTATATGTCCGGCATTCATATAATCGATAGAGGTCGGTTTATTATTCAGTATTTTTTCGTAATAACGCCGGGCTTGTTCTTGTTTTCCCGCCAAAAAAGAACACCATGCTATAGCCCTCCATGCTTTGGTGCTTTTGGGGTCTAAATAATCGACTTTAAAATAATATTTCAAAGCTTCATCATAATTCTCTTGTTCGAAATAGCAATGCCCGATATTCATCTCTATCGATAAATTATCAGGCTTCATTTGTTCTATTCTCAAGTAGTATTCCAATGCGGCTTCCGGTTTTTTTAGTGTTCTGTAACAAGACGCAATTCTTCTTAATGTCCACAGACTATCGGGATATATCATTTCTGCTTTCAGATATGCGTCTAAAGCTTTATCGTATTCTCCCGACATTTGTAGGCAATATCCTATTTTTTGATATAGTTCACTATCTGATCTATGGTTTTGTAGTAATTTATTGAACATTGTCAGGGCTTCGGCATAATATTCTTTCCGGAAATAAAATTCTCCGATCAACCTTAATGTATTGTCATCCGAAAATATGGATTGCAGGAACGAAACCTGGAATAAGTCTATATGAGATGAAAATGGGTCTGAAAATTCGGATCGGAAAGATGAAAGTTTGAAAAATCTATATAAGTCTTGTAAATATTGGTTTGATATGTTTTTCCCTGTTTCATCTGCATTTAGAGAAAGTTTGTCTTTTTCTATATTTTGCATCTCTATACCTTCGGCATTGAATTGAGATGTCATCATACCTCTTTGGGTTTCCGGTACTTGTGTGAGACTGAGGCAGAAAGAATATTTGTCCGAATTACACAAAAAGTGGGATAAACTAATGAGCTTCTTAAAATTATTATCTTTATCTCCTTGGGTAAAAACGTTGTTCAATGCTGTATATTCAGTATTAAACGGGCGAAACCAGTTAGCGGCTTCTTTAAAAAACGGGAAACTCTTGAGTCCTGAAAAAGTACTCATAAAAACATCAGCTCCCTCTAATTGTAAATCATTCAGTTCTTTAAGCTTATCGGCAATTCCTGATTGCTCTAAAATTTCCTGCCACTCCGGATTTTTATCCAAAGAGTTCATGTCGTTCATTAGCTCGTCTTGTTTCATCTTTTTATAAATAGACGGGCTTATTTTCATCATTTCAGGAAGCAGCTCTTCTGTAAATTTTCGAGAAATTCGTTCTGTTTCGCGGCTTTTTATTAATTGCAGAAAGATCGTCCGTGTTTCCTTACAAAATCGCTCGTTTTCTTTACAAGCTTCGATTCTTGCCAGCAAATAGGGCGAAAGCTCTATTCTCGTTTTGTATATGTACATAAGAATCAGAACTCCGCATAAGGCTCTTTGACGTATTTCTTCATTAGTCGATTGCTCATAGACGTCTAATAGAATTGCCAATTTTTGTTCGTCATACCGATGCAGTAGATTTAAAGTAAGCGCCGAAATGATTAAACAAGTCGTTTCGACGGGGAAATGTTCTGGAGATAATCCTTCACGTAAAGCTGAGTAATCCCATTCGGTTGCCGGATAGTTGCACCAAATTCTGGTTACAAGTTCTTCTTCTGCTTTTTCTACTTGCTTTCTGAGTTCAATTTGCGTCTGGACATTATTTTCTATATCACTCAATAAACTGTTTAAAGACAGGTTGTTAATGGCAGAATCTAATGTGTCTGACTGTTGCTGAATACTCATCTCCGGATGTAGCTGAAAATATCTTTTCTTAGAAAAATAAAAACCGGATGATTCTTTTTCGAGTAGTAATTCGGTAACTTTATCGGTTAAAGTGAATAAAGATGAAATCAAATTTCTATATACCTGTTCTCGTTCAGGATCTTCGATACCTTCGAACATATACCGGAGCATATATTTATAAGACGTTTCCAGTTCATTCAGTTTTTCGTTGACAGTCCAATCTTGCAATACTGAAGACAATTCAGACAACAGTTCGAATACTTTTTTTATCTGTTTTTTTGCAAGCAATCGATAAATCTCTTGCTGGGTATTTATTATTTCTTTTACTGTCATATCTGTCATATTTTCTGTAACCGATAAAGATAATATTTTACTTCGTAAGTTGTCAAATTTTAAAAATGAATATATTCAAAATGTATGCCAAATTTCTCTTGTAAGGTTTATATCCTTTCAAAATATTGTTCAGGATAATATGTGAATGATTTTTCAGGGAATATCCGCCCGGAATAAAAAGTATTAAGGTCAAGGTTTTTCAGAATTGGATACTGAGCTGTTGAGGATGTAATTTTTCTGTCGGATGTGAAACCGACAAACCGAGTAAACGAATCGGATGTTGCGATATGTCTATTTCTTTCAATAGTTTTTTTGCTAAAGGCAGTATTTCATCAAGGTCTGTTAAAGGATGATGATTACTTATACATTTGGTTTTTTGTGAAAAGTCATTGAATTTTATTTTTAGAGTAAGCGTGTTTCCTTGAAATTTTTTGAGAGTGATGCGTTCTGTCAGTTCACAGGCTACATGATAAAGTTCTATGATAACAGCCATGGGACTAGTCAAATCTTTTTCAAAAGTTGTTTCACAGCCGATCGATTGCCTTATTTTTACAGCTTCTACCGCTCTGTTATCTATACCATGAGCAAAATCATAAAATAGATTTCCGTTTTTTCCGAAATGACTGATAAGAAACTCTAAAGAACATTTTTGTAAATCAGCACCCGAATGAATTCCTAATAAGTGCATTTTCTTTCCGGTCGTTTTTCCTACACCCCAGAATAATTCGATAGGAAGAGATGCGATAAATTTGATTGCTTTATCGGGATGAATGACACAGAGTCCATCGGGTTTTCTATAGTCGGAAGCGATTTTCGCAAGAAACTTATTATAAGAAACACCAGCAGAGGCCGTAAGTTTCAGATTTTCTTTTATTTGTCTTTTTATCTCCTTTGCTATATCTGTCGCCAATTCGATGTTTTTTTTGTTTTCTGTAACATCAAGAAATGCTTCATCCAAAGATAACGGTTCTATAATATCGGTATATTCTCTGAATATAGCGTGTATTTGTTTAGATACCTCTTTATATACCTCCATCCGTCCTGGTATGAATATTACATCCGGGCAAAGTTTCCGGGCTTTGACAGACGACATGGCTGAACGGATTCCGTATTTCCGAGCTTCATAACTGGCCGCAGAGACAACACCCCTGCTTTCGGGACGGCCTACTACTAATGGCTTCCCGACATATTCCGGATGATCACGCAATTCTATGGAAGCATAAAAAGCATCCATATCTATATGTATTATTTTTTTGTTCAAGTGAAATAAACCCTCTTAAAATCTATCGCAAAAATACGCTTTCTTATCAGATTGTCGTATAATAGGATGTAAAAACAGTCTAATAAAAAAAGATATATAGATTATCTTTGCAGTTTAAAAAGATAAAGAATTACATGAAAACTAAGATATTGGCGATTTTTGCATGTTTACTATGGGGATCGGCCTTTGCAGGAGCGAAAATAGGATTTGAATATACAACTCCGTTACATTTGTCCGGTATGCGCTTTATGCTGGCCGGACTTCTGTTAATACCTTTTTTGATATATCAGAAGATCGATTGGATTTCTAATTTGAAAGAGTGGCGTTATATGTTGTTATTCGGTTTTTTGCAGACGTTTATACAGTACGGTTTCTTTTTTATGGGATTAAATAAAGTCCCCGCTGCCATATCTGCAATTATCATCGGAGGCGGTCCGTTTTTTGTTGCTGTTATGGCTCATTTCACTATGGGAAATGATCGAATGTCGTTTCGTAAGATTTTGGCTATTGTTTTAGGTATGGCCGGAATCGTATTTATAAGTTTTGCAAAAGGAGGTTCTATTCATACTGACATTTCGTTTTATTATGGAGTCATATTGCTGATTATCAGTAATATTGTAGGAGCATCTACTAATATTATAGTTGCCAAGAACAGAAACAAAGTTTCTCCGGTTATGCTCACTGCATTTGCTAATTTTTCTGGCGGATTAATTCTGTATATTGTATCGTTTTTTACAGAAGATTGGTATGTAAAACCTTATTCATTAGAGTTTTATATTGCATGGATATGGTTGGCGTTGATTCCGGCAGTCGGATTTTCCATTTGGTATTCGCTGCTTAAGAGACCAGAAGTGAAAGTTTCTGAATTGAACATGTGGAAATTTGTCGTACCGGTTGCCGGTGTTGTTTTAAGTTGGTTGCTTGTTCCGGATGAATATCCCGATTTGTATTCGATATTGGGTATTTTTATTATAACGGTAGCTTTGCTGATTTTGCAGAGGCAACCGAATGAAAAATGATGATATCGTGTGTTAATAAATAATTATTCGTTTCTAATTAAAGACTTGTTTTAGAGTCTATCTGATATTTTCCTTGGGTCGAATTTGCCCCCCCTCGAAACAATTTTCAAAAATATCCGTACAAGATTTAGACAGGCTTTGGACAAAAAAATGATTTTTTCTATGATATTTACGCAGCTATATGTTATATATTTTTGATATATAATATTTAGAAGTTATGGTATCTATAAAAATCAAATTACGTTATTCATCTGTTTCCGGAGTTCCCGGAACAGTGGTTTATGTATTGCATGAAGGCATGAGGTCTGTCCGGATTGCAACAGAGTATAAATTATTTCCTGAAGAATGGGATGAAAAGTCCCAGTCTGTCGTTTTTAGAGAAAAATATCGGTTTTCGTACGTAACGGATATAGACCTCCGAATAAAGAACGATGTATCTGCTTTACAAAATATAATTAAATCGTTTCCAAATTATTCGGCAAAGGATATCTTACAAGCATTTCATATACATAGACAAGATAAATCTTTTCTTGCTTTTATGGATAAACAGATAAGATCATTGATAAAGAACGGATGTTTGGGAACGGCCCGGAATTATATGTGCACGAGAAATAGCTTTGCTTCGTTTCTTCATAATCAAGACATTGAGTTTTATTTAATGACAGAAGATTTTATTCTTGAATATGATTCATGGTTGAGAAAGAAAGGTATAACCCGTAATTCTGTATCTTTTTATATGCGTATATTGCGATCTGTGTATAATAAAGCTGCTGCAAAAATGTTTTTTAATCCTGAAAATATATTCAGGAAAGTATATACCGGAGTAGATCGCACACGAAAGAGAGCTGTCAATGAGGAAATCATTGTTCGTTTAAGCAATTTGGACTTATCCGAACATAAGGCTTTGGATTATGCCAGGGATATATTTATTTTTAGTTTTTATACGAGAGGAATGGCTTTTGTCGATATTGCTTATCTCAGAAAAAGCAATATAAGAAATGGGTTCATACAATATATTCGTCGTAAGACCGGACAGATTATCAATATTCGTATCGAATCATGTATGAAAAAGATAATGGACCATTACAAAACAAAAAGTGAATATATATTTCCTATTATTACATCTTCAGACGAAAAAATAGCATATCGGCAATATCAAAATTCACTGAGTTATTATAACAAACAGCTCAAAAAAATTTCCGATTTATTAGGACTGCCTTCTCCTCTTACCTCATACGTTGCACGCCATACATGGGCTACAGCCGCAAGAAATAAAAATATACCTCTTTCTGTTATAAGTGCCGGTATGGGACATACATCCGAAAAAACTACGCAAATTTATTTGGCATCCTTAGACAATTCTATTATAGATGAGGCTAATAAATTTATTATTAGTTCTTTATATTATGAAGGGGATAATTCTAGGAAAAAGAAAAAAAGAAAAGTATAGTCTATATAAAAATATCTGTTTCTATCACAGAAGTAGGACTTTATTATCTTGTGTATATAATTAATTGATTAATAGCATATTAATTTATTGTAACGCAAAAAAAATAGTTCCTAATATATTTTTATTTGACTATATAATATAATATTTGCAATAAATGCTACAACTCATTATACAATAACCTTTATTTTTACTATTCGAATAATGATTTATACCTGATTAGAATTTAAATTACTTACTTGCAAAATATTGATTTTCAGCATATGTGATTTTAATAGCAAAAAAATGTTTATTATTTAATTGGATAAACAAACTTATTTATCTAAATTTGGACACGTTTAAGTCCTACTTCTGTGATAGAAACAGGATTCAGAGCTGAAGGTGTGTTTTATATTATACAGCCAAACGATTGTTAGTCAGGGATATATATATTTCTGGTGTCCCTAAAGAACATTCTTTTGTAAAAATTAATATTTGGGAAAAGTTGTTGTAGTTATTGATATTATATAGTTATGATTTCAAAGTCTATGAATTTAGAACTTGTTCAAAGTTTTACCGAAGTAGGATAGGAATTTTAAAAGCCGTCTAAATTTTGCCCGAGTCTGTTTTGAGAACTTCTTGAAATAGTAATTGGCTTAGTTTTAGAAGGGTCAGAAGATTCAAAAACTATCTTATCTTAGGAGTACAGGTTCTTGGTGTATTATTTACAAAAATATAATCTCTGGTATATAAATTACACATCTAAGATATTAAGTAAGAGAAGTCTCGATGTGAATCGCGATCATCTTTGGGATATGAGAATATCCTTAAATAATCCCTTTTTATACCGGAGATTATTTTATGAAAAATTTTGGAGCAGAAAGAAAACATAGAGTTAAAGAAACAAGAGGGTATAGCATGGTATGCTATACGTGTTACTTATAGCCGGGAAATGATATTCAAAGAATATCTCGACGGTCATAATGTTGAAAATTTTATACCGATGCACTATGAAAGCACGGATTTAGGAGCTAAAAAATCACGAAAATTAGTACCGATTATACATAATCTTGTTTTTGTCCATTCGACAAAAAGGAGTATAGATACATTCAAGTCTGAACTTGAAGTCCGTTTGCCTATTCGATATATTATGGATAAGGCAACAGGCCGTCCGATTATAATTCCCGATAAGCAAATGCAAGATTTCATTGCAGTGTCGGGCACGTATGACGATCAGCTCGTTTATCTCGATCCTGTTTCGGTAATATTGAAAAAAGGAGATAAGGTTAGAATTACCGGAGGAATTTTTTCCGGAGTAGAAGGTGTTTTTGTACGAGTTAAGGGCGATAGGAGGGTAGTCGTTTCTATTCAAGGGATAATGGCCGTTGCAACCGCATTTATACATCCTTCGTTGATCGAAAAAATAGAATAGTAAGGAATTTAAATAGTATGAATAAAATAATAAAGATTAAGCTTATGCAGATCAAGCATATATTAGGAATTTTACTTGTTATTGTACTTTTCAGTTCATGTGATTCGTCTAAAAAGGTCGTATATTTTCAGGATCTTAAGCCGGGAATATCTGAGCAATTGATAGCATCGACTCAAATTACGTTCCGACCGGAAGATAAGCTTTCTATCGTTGTCAGCAGTAAAGATCCTCAATTAGCAAGTCTGTTCAATTTGCCTATAGCCTCTTTTCGTGCAGGATTAGCATCGGGGGCGCAAAATTCTAATCAAGAAATGTCGGTATATACTGTCGATTCTCAAGGAGATATTGAATTTCCCGTTTTAGGAAAAATTCGTGTGGCAGGAATGACCCGCTCCGAGCTTGCCGGATACATCAAGGACCGGCTTATTAAGGAAAATCTGATAAAAGATCCGGTCGTTACGGTAGAATTTATGAATCTCAGTGTTTTTGTATTAGGAGAGGTCAATAAACCGGGGCGCATTAATATCGATCGGGACAGAATTACCGTTCTTGATGCAATCAGTATGGCCGGGGATCTCTCGATATACGGGAAACGGAATCCCGTATATGTGCTGAGAAAGGAGGGGGATAAAGAGACCGCTTATCAACTCGACTTGTGTTCTGCAAAACAGATTTATTCTTCTCCGGCATATTATCTTCAGCAGAACGATGTAATATATGTCGAACCTAATTCAGTCCGGGCACGTCAATCTACGGTCAACGGTAATAATGTCCGTTCTACATCTTTCTGGATGTCATTGGCCTCATTGCTGACCACTATTACCGTGCTTATTGTTAAATAACTATTTTGATATTAAATAAAAATATGGCTGCTGTTCAAAATAATCCGAAATCGAAGCAATCTGAAGAGTTTATGCGAATACAAGATTTGCTATACCTTTGTGCATCCAATTGGTATTGGTTTGCCCTATCTCTGATGATTACATTAGGAGCTGCTTTCTTGTATATTAAAGTAACGCCTCCGGTGTATACCCGGTCGGCTTCAATACTCATTAAAGAAGACTCAAAAGGGAAGTCCCTCTCCGCAGATGCCGGATCATTTGCCGATTTGGGACTGATTCAAGCAAATACGAATGTAAATAATGAAATTATTTCATTGCAGTCTCCGGCAATCATGACCGATGTCGTAAAGCGTTTGCATCTGAATATGGATTATCATGTTGACGGAGGCTTTTACCGGGAAGTGTTATATGGTCGTACTTTACCGATAAATGTGTCTATAGATACTCCGAACGATAATGAGTCGTCAGCGCTGACCGTAAAAATTTTGGCAGATAGTACCGTAGAACTGTCTGATTTTATACGGAATGGTGAAGAATTGCCCGGAAAATTGCTAAAAGGACAACTGAGAGATACGATTATGACACCCGTTGGAAAAGTAACAATATGTCCCACGCCTTATTATACTTCACAATTTTCTCAACCTATATATGTTTCCCGTTCCGGTCTTTATAGTGCAGTCCGCCGTTATGCTCCGAATCTATCTGTCGTACTGAATGATGAAAAATCTACGGTTGTCGATCTGTCATTCAAAGACGTTTCTATCCAGCGGGCCGAAGATATTCTGAATACGTTGATTGCTGTATATAATGAAAATTGGGTAAAAGATAAAAATCAGATAGCGATCAGCACTTCTATGTTTATCAACGAACGCTTAGGAGTTATTGAAAAAGAATTGGGAAGTGTAGATGAGGACATATCTTCGTATAAGAGCGAACATCTTTTGCCCGATGTGCAAGCGGCATCCAGTATGTATATGGCACAGGTCAACGAAACTGATGCTCAATTATTGGCATTGAACAATCAGCTTTATATGGCTCGCTATATTCGCAATTATTTAGGAGGAGAGTCGAACAAATACCAGCTTTTGCCGGCCAATTCGGGTATAGAAAACTCTAACCTCGGAGATCAGATTACAGAATACAATAACAAATTGCTTCAGCGCAACAGTTTGGTTGCAAACAGCAGTGACCAGAACCCTTTGGTTATCGATCTCGACCATGCATTGGCTGCTATGCGCGAAGCAATTATCGCGTCTATAGATAATCAGGTTGTCACCTTAAATGCACAAATAAAAAATCTCGAACGCAGCGGACAGCAGACGACTACTCGTATTGCTGAAAGCCCTGCTCAGGCCAAATATCTGCTTTCGGTCGAACGCCAACAAAAAGTAAAAGAATCGCTTTATCTATACTTACTTCAAAAACGTGAAGAGAACGAACTTTCTCAAGCGTTTACGGCATATAATACCCGTATTATCACTCCGGCGGGAGGAAGCATGTTGCCTACAGCCCCGCTGAAAAAGAATATCTTGTTGGTTGCCTTTGTAGCAGGTCTGTTGATGCCTGCAATAGTCATATTCATTGCAGAGAATATGAATACAAAAGTTAGGGGACGTAAAGATTTAGAAAATATGACAATTCCTTTTGTCGGAGAAATACCGTTGGCATATCATCAGGACAAACAGGGTTCGATATTCCGGAAAAAGAAATTACCGGAAACACATACGATTGTAGTTAAAGAAAAAAGCCGAAATCTTGTCAACGAAGCATTTAGAGTTGTACGCACCAATCTTGAGTTCATGTTGGGTAAAGAAGGACAATCCCGGGTTATCATGGTTACGTCTGCAAATCCGGGTAGCGGAAAGACTTTTATTACCATGAATCTGGCAAAAAGTCTTGCAATTAAAGGTAAAAAGATATTGGTTATTGACCTCGATATGAGAAAAGCCTCTTTAAGCTCGTATGTCGATTTTCCCCGAATAGGAATTTCAAATTATTTGAGCGGGCAAGTAGAAAATTTTTCTGAAATTATAGTCAAAGGCAAGGTTTATCCGGGTTTAGATGTAATACCGGAAGGCACGATACCTCCAAATCCGACCGAGCTGTTATTTGATCTGCGCTTAGAACAAATGTTGAGTACATTAAAGACCGAATATGACTGCATCTTTATCGATTGTCCTCCGGTAGAGATAGTTGCAGATGCTTCTATTATCAATAAATTATCGGATATGACACTGTTTATTATCCGGTCAGGCTTATTAGATCGCAGCATGCTTTATGAAATAGAAGGATTTTATACAGATCAAAGATATAAAAACATGGCTGTTATCCTGAACGGCACATCCGAAGCATATGGTCATTATGGATATCGGTATGGGTACAGATACGGTTATAATTATGGATATGGCAAAGGTTATTCTGAAGAAAATTAGACTTCCGGACACCATATTATTGCAACTATATTAAAAATGAAAGGTATTGTATTAGCAGGCGGTTCGGGCACAAGGTTGTATCCGATCACTAAGGGAGTGAGTAAGCAGCTTCTCCCGATTTATGACAAACCGATGATTTATTATCCTATATCGGTGTTGATGTTGGCCGGAATCCGGGACATTTTGGTAATATCTACTCCGGTCGATCTGCCCGGATTCAAGAGATTGTTAGGAGACGGTTCTGATTACGGAGTACATTTCGAATATGCCGAACAGCCCAGTCCGGACGGTCTGGCTCAGGCCTTTATTATCGGTGAAAAATTCATAGGAGACGATTCGGTTTGTCTGGTTCTCGGAGATAATATCTTTTATGGACAAAGTTTTACCCGAATGTTGCAAGACGCTGTACGTACGGCAGACGAAGACAAGAAAGCTACGGTTTTCGGTTATTGGGTCGCCGATCCTGAGCGGTATGGCGTTGCAGAGTTTGACAAAGACGGTAATTGTATGTCGATCGAAGAGAAACCGGAAAAGCCTAAATCCAACTACGCAGTTGTAGGACTCTATTTTTATCCTAATCGTGTAGTCGATATTGCCAAAAATATAAAGCCTTCGGCAAGAGGAGAACTGGAAATTACTACGGTAAATCAGGCTTTTCTGAATGATCGAGAATTAAAAGTGCAGACATTAGGACGTGGATTTGCCTGGTTAGACACAGGTACGCACGATTCATTAAGTGAAGCTTCAACCTTTGTCGAAGTCATTGAGAAGCGACAAGGGCTGAAAGTCGCCTGCCTCGAAGGCATAGCTCTTCGCAAAGGTTGGATCACTGCCGATAAAATGCGTGATTTGGCGCAACCGATGCTTAAAAATCAATACGGACAATATTTGCTGAAAGTCATTAATGAATTGGGATTGGAATAATGGAAGTAATAAAAACGGACATAGACGGGGTGGTTATCATAGAACCGCGAATTTTCAGCGATGAACGGGGATATTTTTTCGAATCATTCTCTCAGCGTGAATTTGAAGAAAAAGTGTGTAAAACCGTTTTCGTCCAAGATAATGAGTCGAAATCTTCGTATGGCGTTTTGCGCGGATTGCATTTTCAGAAACCGCCTTATGCCCAGAGTAAATTGGTGCGAGTACTTAAAGGTGCAGTATTGGATGTCGCCGTCGATATTCGCAAAGGTTCTCCCTCATTCGGAAAACATGTAGCCGTAGAACTTTCGGGAGAGAATCACCGTCAGTTTTTTATTCCGCGCGGATTTGCGCACGGATTCAGCGTCCTGAGCGATGAAGTCATATTTCAGTATAAATGCGACGCATTTTATGCACCGCAGAGCGAGGGCGCTTTGGCATGGGATGATCCTGATTTGGGGATAGATTGGAAAATACCGTCCGATAAAGTAATACTCTCGGAAAAAGACCGGCATCATTGTCGTTTGCACGATGCGTCATGGTTGTTCGACTATAACGAAAAATTATATTGATGATGAATATATTAGTAACAGGCGCAAACGGGCAACTCGGAAATGAAATGCGCCGTGTATCGAAAAGTTCGGGCAACCATTATGTTTTTACCGACGTAGCGGAATTGGATATTACCGATCTGAATGCTATTCGCCGGATAATCGATAAAGAGAATATACAAGTAATTGTAAACTGTGCTGCATATACCAATGTCGATAAAGCAGAAGACGATTATGCAACAGCCGATTTGCTGAACAATAAGGCTGTCGAGAACCTGTCGATGGCAGCCAAGGAGTCAGATTCGACTCTGATACACATCTCTACCGATTACGTTTTTAAAGGAGACCGGAATATCCCTTGTCACGAAGATTGGACGACCGATCCGTTGGGAGTTTACGGAATCACAAAATTGGCAGGAGAAAAAGCCATATTGGAGTCGGGATGCCGTTATCTGATCTTTCGTACGGCATGGCTCTATTCCCCGTTCGGGAACAATTTTGTAAAGACCATGCAACGTCTTACATCAGAGAGAGAAACCCTGAATGTCGTGTTCGATCAAGTCGGTACACCGACCTATGCCGGTGATTTGGCGGCATTGATCTACAAAATCATAGAAAACAATTTTCTAAATCGGCAAGGTATCTATCATTACAGCAATGAAGGAGTCTGTTCTTGGTATGATTTTGCAAAAGAGATATGCGCACTTTCCGGAAACTGTTGTGATATACAACCTTGTCACAGCGACGAATTTCCAAGTAAAGTAAAACGTCCGCATTTTTCGGTATTGGATAAAACAAAAGTAAAAAAGACATTCGGCATAACAGTTCCGTATTGGAAAGACTCTTTAGTAAAATGCATAGAAGAACTTAAACAAAAATAATCGATCATGAAATTTAAACGCAATATCATCATTACCGGAGGCGCCGGATTTATAGGATCGCATGTCGTTCGCTTGTTTGTCAATAAATATCCCGATTACCACATTATCAATCTCGATAAACTGACATACGCCGGAAATCTGGCGAATCTCAAAGATATAGAAGACAAGCCGAACTATACTTTTGTAAAAGCCGATATATGCGATTTTCCCGGAATGCAGGAGTTGGTGAAACAGTACGAAGCAGATGGCATTATCCATTTGGCAGCAGAAAGTCACGTAGATCGTAGCATTAAAGACCCTTTCACCTTTGCCCGCACCAATGTTATGGGTACATTGAGCCTGTTGCAGGCAGCAAAAGAATACTGGGAATCTTTACCCGAAAGCTATGCCGGAAAACGGTTTTATCATATCTCTACCGATGAAGTATATGGAGCTTTGGAACTCACACATCCCGAAGGGATAAAACCACCATTCACAACGACAGCATCCTCCATAGAACACCATCTTGCCTATGGCAAAGATTTCTTTTATGAAGATACGAAATACAATCCGCACAGTCCCTATTCGGCATCGAAAGCATCGAGCGACCATTTTGTGCGGGCATTTCACGATACCTACGGTATGCCGACCATCGTTACCAATTGCAGCAACAATTATGGGCCATACCAGTTCCCCGAAAAACTGATACCTCTGTTTATCAATAATATCCGTCATCGTAAACCGTTACCGGTATATGGCAAAGGCGAGAATGTCCGGGATTGGCTTTACGTCGAAGACCATGCTCGAGCCATCGATATGATTTTCCATAAAGGCAAGATAGCCGATACTTACAATATCGGAGGATTTAACGAATGGAAAAATATTGACATTATCAAAGTCATCATCAAAACGGTCGATCGTCTGTTAGGCAATCCCGAAGGTTATTCTTTAGACCTGATTACTTACGTTACCGACCGCAAAGGACACGATTTGCGTTATGCCATAGATAGTACCAAACTGAAAAATGAACTCGGTTGGGAACCAAGCTTGCAGTTCGAAGAAGGCATTGAGAAAACAGTCCATTGGTATCTCGATAATCAGGAATGGATAGATAACATCACTTCCGGTGAGTATGAGAAGTATTACGAGGAGATGTATAAAGGAAGATAAATCGTAGGCTTTTGATTGGAATTGGGCAAAATGGAACTGAAGAAAAATATACTATATAGTGGTTTTCTAACCACTTCGCTGTATATATTCCAATTTATCACTTACCCATATGTGACACGTGTACTCGGGGTAACGAATATAGGTATATGTAATTATGTACAGAGCATCGTACAGTATTTTTGCCTTTTCAGTATGTTAGGAATTACATCTCTTGGCGTTCGGGAAATTGCGAAATGCAATGGAGACAAACTTAAATTAAATCAAACTTTCTCTCGGTTATTTACCCTAAACGCTATATTCACATCGGTTGCATTAGTCATTTATTTCCTGTTGATAGAGACTATTCCAAATTTCACCCAATATAGGAAATTACTTTATATAGGTGCAACACAAATTTTTTTTGGAACATTTACTGTAGAATGGCTTTTCCGTGGTTTGGAAGAGTTTAAGTATATCACCATAAGAACACTATTTGTTCGTTTGATTTATGTCATATCGATATTTTTATTTGTCAGTGAAAGTGATGATTATATCATTTATTTCTTGATATACTCTGCAATGATTATCGCTAATGGAATAATCAATTGGAATTATGGTAAGCAGTTTGTCAAATTTTCATTCCAACCATTATCATCAATTAAATGTTATGTAAAGCCATTGATATTTTTGGGCTCCCAACTAATTCTTACCTCTCTATATACGACTTTCAATACTGTGTACTTGGGAATAGTTTGTGGTGATACACAAGTTGGATATTATACTACAGCTACTAAAATAGAAAACATCATATTAGCTTTGTATTCTTCATTTACCCTTGTGATGATGCCTCGCATCAGTTCATTGATGGAATCTGAACAGCAAGAGGATATCAAGCGGATGTTGCAAAGTTCGTTCAATTTACTTTTTGCATTTGTATTTCCTTGTATATTCTTTTCAGAATTTTATGCAAACGAGTTGGTGTATTTAGTTGCTGGGAATGGATATGAAGGGGCTATTCTTCCCATGAGAATTGTAATGCCGTTAATGTTGATTGTTGGATTGGAACAGATACTTATCGTACAAATTTTGATGCCAAGTCGGTCCGATAGGCAAGTATTCATCAATTCTGTTATAGGTGCGACATGTAGCATCTTGTTGAATGTGTTGCTCGTTTCTAAACTTGAAAGCGTTGGATCTTCAATTGTTTGGTTCATCAGTGAATTAGCAGTAATGACTACAGCTCTTTATTTTGTAAAACAGAAATATTACGATGTTGAATTTTTTGCAAATATGATAAAGCACCTCCTTTCCTTTATGCCTATATTACTGATCTATTATCTTATATCAAAGACTGTGGAACAAGATTGGATAGGTTTTTCATTAGGCTTTATCCTTACATTGGTGTATAGTCATATCTCTTTGTTGTACGTAGTCAAAAATAACGTATATATCACATTTGTTAAATCATTAATTCTAAAATACAAAAAATGAGAGTACCTGTAATACTTCTCAATTACAATTCATCGTCCGACTGTCGTAAATGCATTTCGTATTTAAAACGACAGCAGGGTATTGAGTTGGAAATCATCGTTGTGGATAACTGTTCACAAGATGATGATTGTAACGAAGTCAAACGGTTATGTCAAGAACAAGGCTGTACATTTATCCAAGCTACCGAAAATCGAGGCTATAATGCTGGGAATAATATCGGTTTGCGTTATGCTTCTGAAAAAGGATACAAATATGCCATGATTGCCAATCCGGATATGGAGTTTCCACAGATAGATTATGTGGCTCGTTTGGTCAATGTTATGGAAGAAAAGACCGAAGTTGTAGTGTGTGGAAGTGATATTGTGACTCCAGAAGGTCGTCATCAAAATCCTCAAAGAGAGGCTACGTATTGGGAAGAATTGTTTTGGTTCCTTAATACTTGGAGTAACCGGAAATCCAATAAATGGTATTTGGGTGATTACACACAAAGCAACTATTGCGAAAAGATATCTGGCTGCTGCTTAATGGCAAGGTTAAGTTTTATCAATGATATAGGATTTTTCGATGAGAATATATTTTTATATTGTGAAGAATCCATACTTTCAAAACAAGTACGACGTGCTAACGCTAAAATGTATTATTTAAGCAGTGCATGTGCAGTGCATTGCCATATAGAAAAATCAAAAGGAAATCCAGGTAAACGGTTACAATTGGCTTTCCGATCTCGTTATTACTATTTGCGGCAATATAGTGGATATAAACACATAAAATTGTGGATATTGCTACAATCCAAACAACTGCAACGAATAATGTACAAATCGTTATGTTCCAATTCTTGAAAAGAGATAGCGTCCTCATTAATTTAATGATAATTCTTGTGGCTGTATCACCTGCATTTGCGTTAGGTGAAGGCAATAAAAATATGTTATTGATCGGTGTAATGTGCTTATCTCCATATTTTCTAATACGTTATCCGATAGTTATACCGAAAGTTGACATGCCGCTTACAATCATGTGTATGATGATGATAAGTTTTCCTATGGTATTCCATCCTGAAACGATGCGCTGGTCGACTGTACTCTACACATGCTTGTTCTGTCTTTATTTTATGGCATTTGCACGTGTGTTGGTAGTAAAGGTGTATGATTTTACCGATTTCACGCAATTATTAAAAGGACTTATTTATGCCTATTGCATAATCCTAATTGTTCAGCAATTCTGCGTTCTGTTCGGATTTCCGATATTCAATGTCAGTAATTACACACCCCTTGAACCATTCAAGCTTAATTCACTTATGAGTGAACCTTCACATAGTGCCCGTATTATACCTATTCTTATGTTCTTTTATATACTGGCTAAAGAACATGAAATAGGCCAAAAATATGTATTAAAAGAACAATTTACTGATGATAGAAAAGTATGGATTGCTTTTCTTTGGCCGATGCTGACAATGGGAAGTGCTACTGCATTTATATTCTTATTGATTATTATATTTAAGGTATTTCCAAGTTTTAAACGTGCTAATACGATTTTAGTTGTTATCGCTAGTTTGTTAATCATTTTAACAGTCGCAAGTGAAAATCATAATTTTGACCGTGCTTTCCGATTCTCAAAAGCTGTACTTACTCTTGATGAGAAACAAATCATCAAAGCCGATGGCAGTGGTGCCCATCGTATCGTTCAATCGTTCCGAGGGGCAAGGTTTGTGGGGTTGAACGACAAAGATGATTGGGTAGGACACGGTATTGATGCAGATCAAAAATTAATTCCAAACTGGCAATCATCATATCTCCCGGGTGGAGCTGGAATGTTTTTCTTATGGGTTAATTACGGTTTTTTAGCATGTATGTTGTGGTGGTGTTTTTCATTCCATATAACTCTGTTAAATCACGAACCGTTAATTTCAACTTTTATTTGGTTATTGACAATCTTTATAATGGGAGGACTTAACAACCAAATTATATGGTTAGTTTTAACTATAAGCTATTGTTATAAAATATTGGACAATAAATTTATGATAGTTTACAAATGAAGATAATACACATTGTACATGGTAAAGCCAATCCGGCAAGTGCCAACGGTATTAGTAGAGTAGTTTACTACCTCAACAAATATGAACGATTGGCTGGTATTGACAGCCAAATTTGGGCTATTGTTGATGGTGTCAAACACCATGAAACTTATAAACGAGATGAATTTGTTACTGTGGAATGCTTTCCGCGAGTTTCGTTGTGGGGTGGTCAAGAAATCATAAATTGGATTAGTAAAGAAAGAGATAGTATTGATATAGTTCACTTCCACCTCATCTGGTTTTATGACAAAAACATAATCATGAGAGCGGTTAAAAGGCTTGGAATACGTTCCGTGGTGACAACCCATGGAACGTATTCCAATCCTCACGCCTATACAGGCGTGAGGATTATTGCACGTTCACTATACGAACTGAATTACCTTAAGATGGCAGATGAATGTCATATCTTAGCAAGGGAAGAAGGTACAGGATTACGTAAATATGGATATACCGGTAAAAGTTTTGTGGTTTACAATGGATATGATCCAAGTGACATGCCATCCGCAGAAAGGATAAACCGTGATTTTTTTAAGGATTACCCATTTCATAATAAAACAATCCTCTGTATGATATCTGTACTGAGAAGCGACAAGAATATTGATTTAATCATCCGTGCCATCAGCATGTTATCTGACAATCAAAAGAGAAATTTGGCATTTGTGCTTATTGGTCCTGATAATAAAGGTAATGCAGCCCATTTTGATGCATTGGCTAAACAGCTTGGTGTAAGTGATAATTTCTATTGGATCGGTCCGCTTTACAAAGATGATAAATACAATGCCATGCTTAGTTCTGACGGATATATTATGGCATCGGACAGTGAAGGTTTTTCCATGTCAATTATTGATGCAATGGCTTGCTCATTGCCTATGATATTGACATCGGGATGTAATATGAAATATATCAGTGATGATAAGTTTTATTTGATGTGTGAGCCTTATCCACAAGATTTAGCTCATGGTATAGAATATTTCCTTACACATCCGCAGGAAATGCCAATGTTAGGCCAAAAAGCCAAATGTGTGTTGGAAGAGAAACTGTACTGGGATAAAATTGCCCATGTCATGATTGATAATTATCAACGAATCATTAATACGGGGGATTGAAACGATGATAAACGAATATGATTTTGCCCCGGTTCATGTAGAATGGGATGAGCGTCATGCGACCCTCCTTAGGGACTTCTTGAACGAGCTTTCTCAAAAGAAAATCAGGTACGTAATTTTGAAAAATGATGACGGTTTACCATTTGAGAATCATTCAAAAGACGTAGACATTGTGATAGAGCCAGGATCTTATGATAATGCTGCAAAGGTTATACGAGATTGCTATAAACGGCATGGCATTACTTATTATAAGATACATAAATTCGAGCGTTTACGATGTTGGTATGGAATGAATCTTGACACTCATTTTGCAATCCATATAGATTTATTGGAGGGATTTTTACATAAAGGTTTTGAAATGCTTCCTTTTGAAACTCTTTACGAACATTCATTTGAGAACAATAATGGTATTCGGGTACAGAAAGAACTGATGGGAAGTGTCGTATTACTATTGCACTGTACAATTTGTTATCATTCCATTAAAGAAAAATATGCGAAACTTATTGCAGATTCGTATTTGAGACAACGTGAAGGATTCATAGATATACTTAAACAGATTTTAGGTAATAAACACGCATCGGTTATGACTCGATTGTTAGATGCCAAAAACTATAAACAAATTGCACAGCTAGGCAAAAGGTTTTCTCATGTATCTAAATGTCGTATTTTTGTACGTAGGCCACTCTTTTCTATTTATAATGTTATGGACTTCCTGTGGGAGAAGGTATGTCGGGTCATTTTTAACATGGACAGATACAACAATTTGATTTCTGTTCATGCTCCAGATGGAACTGGTAAAACAACTTTTATTCAAAAATTAGGCAATGAACTTGGCTTTTATTATGTTTGCTCTCCATCGGATTTATTATCAATCCATCATTTTCGTCCTTGTATATTGCCAAATTTAGGGGCTGTCGGAGAGAAAACTGGGGTAATGAAGCAAGACAAGGACTTCACTATTCCTCATCGTGCCAAACCTGTCGGTTTCTTATCTTCATTTATTCGAATGACGTATTATTGGTTGGATTATGTGATCGGTATGCCTTTCATATTACGCAAAGATGCACAGTTCGATAATATAACAATCTTTGACCGTTACATTTATGATTTTCTTGTTGATCCATATCGTACTCGAATCAAATTGCCATATTGGATTCGAAAAGCATTTACTAAATTGGTAAAGCAACCTAAAATAGTATTTGTATTGGATGCAGATGCCAATACTATATATTCAAGAAAACAAGAACTTTGCAAAGAGGAAATCAACCGGCAACTTATGGAATTCCGCAAACTAAAACATTTGGGAGAAAGAGTATATATATTGGACGCTTC
>OAXJ01000841.1_pt1 | contig 27060 bp, 19 predicted proteins | sample 1517241 | NCBI WGS metagenome assembly OAXJ01 (sample SAMEA2580293, study PRJEB22360) | human gut metagenome | biome: human gut; feature: human-associated habitat; material: faeces | place: Denmark | collected 2008/2010 | reverse complement strand
CGAAAACTATATTAAGCTTGCTCAGGATAAGGGTGCAACTCCTATCCTTTGCACTCCAATCGTAAGAAGAACTGCTTCAGGTGCTTGGGGTAACAATGATATTCATATTGCCAACAATGGTGACTATGCTCAGGCTGTTAGAGATTTAGGTACAGAACTTGGTATTACAGTTATTGATTCACTTAATAATACTAAGAGCCTTTACGACACAGTAGGTGTAGGTACAGCTCCTAAGGATGCTGAAAACGGTGATAGCGAAACAGTAGCTCCAACAGGTTCAGCAGCATTCCATGCAACTGACCAGGGTCTTGTTGTAGACAATACTCACCTTAACGATTTTGGTGCAACTATGGTAGCTTATATGATGGCTAAGGATATTCAGGCATCTAACACTTCTCTTGCATCTCATGTTGCAAATCTTACTGAACCAACAGTAGATATGCTTACAAGAAATGCAGGTTGGGCTAAGTTCAACGAAGGTGTTTGGAATAAACCAGAACCAGCAATTTGGAAACTTTCTTCTCCATGGGAAGCTATGGCATTTGGTTCAGGCGTAAGTGGTATTACAGAAGATAGTCATCCAAACCACGATGCAATTCAGAAGGATGCAAACACATTCGAAATCGTTGTTAGAAATAACAAGGGTAAGATTGCAGGTAGCGAAGATGGTATGATGATGGCATTCCAGGAAATTGGTCCAAATGATGACTTCACATTAACAGCTACAGCAACAGTAGGCGAAGGCTTCAAGGTAGGAAACCAGATTGGTTTCGGTCTTATCTGTAGAGATAATATGTTCATTGCAGATAACTACAAGACAAAGGCTGACTATGTAACAGCTGGTTACACTCAGCAGTCTGTAAGTAGTGTTTCAACTCCAGTTGCTCCATTTGCAAGATTAAATGGTGCTCTTGATAAGGCAAACGTTCTTGAAACTGCTCCAGCAGCAGGCGACAGCATTGAACTTAAACTTACAAGAAAAGACGGTGTTTACACAGCACAGTATGGTAACAACACTCCTGTAACATACACTGATGTAAACCTTGCAGCATTAAATGCTGGTCATGACTATGTAGGTATGTTCGTTTCAAGAAATGCTGATATTACATTTAGCAATGTTTCATTAACAGTAGATGCTAAGTAATTGACATATTAAATATATGGAAAAGTGGTCAAAGGAAAATTTGGCCACTTTTTTGTATTTTCAAGAAAAGTTTATAATAAAAAACTAACTTTATATAGAAGAAACTAGTATTATTTAAAAATTCGTTGGTGGCAACATTGATTATAGGGGTTATGTTGCCGGTGTGCATAAATGTTAGTTTGTGTATATTGAAAATTGAAATTGTGAATAAGTCAAAATAAAGAAGGTTGTGGATAAGTTCAATTATTTTCTTATGTGTATAAATAGGTAAATGTTACAATACCAAAAACAGTTTTGTAACATTTACTGTAAAAATAATGGCAATAAAGAGAAAAAAATCAATTAAAAAATCGAAAACTGTCCGTAATGTTACGTCAATGTGGTTCTAAGATTACGATTGTAACACTAATGTTACAGCTATTTTACACTTGCCCAAAACCCCTTGATTTTTGATTTTTATAGTGTTATATTATGTTCAAGCAAAACGACAGCAGTAACTACAAGGTATGTTACAGTAATATTACAAATTACCTTTTTAGTTGACTAGTTGTAGGTGTAATGCTATAATACTTTTGTAAAAGAGGTAAATATGCTAGCCTCTACACATTTATTTTCATAAGGAGGAAACAAAGAAATGAAAAAGAAAATTGCTCTTTTATTAGCAGCTGCTATGACTGTTAGCATGCTTCCAATGTCAGCAATGGCTGGTTCTACTAACACAATTAGCGTTACAGCTAATGTTAAGACAAATGAAGCAGTTAAGGTTAACGGTGCGTTTACTCAGTTACAGATTAAGCCACTCGATACAATCGCTTCTAACTCATCTATCGTTCTCGACCTCGAAAACGGTGAATACAACGAAGAATACTTCACAGAATGTGCATACAAGGCTCACGATGGTGAATCTTATGACACAGTTTACAACTACAATGTTAACGATCCAGAAGCTGGTCTTAAGGCATATGTAGGTGCAAAGAACGAAAGAGAATTACCATACAAGCTTAAGTACATCAACAAGACTTCTATGGAAGTTCAGTTATACCCAATCGACGCTAAGTGGGTTAACCAGAACAACTCTGGTGGTGCTAACGAAGCTACAAAGGGTACTCCTGTATACCAGATTTCATTACCAGTTGACGCAACTGATGACGAAGGTGACATCAAGGTTACTGTAGACGCTAACTCAACTACAGTTACTGGTGGTGGTTCTTACACTATCGCTAAGGTTACTTCTGGTTCAGGTTCTACTACTTCTTCTGTAGTATCTTCTGACGTTAAGACTCACAGTGGTAACATCAACGTTCCACAGATTACAGTTAAGGAAGACGTTTCTGGTACTTTCACAACTGAAGGTGGTACAGTTAAGGTTAAGGCTAACGGCCCTTACAAGTTCAAGGCTGGTACTGTAACATTAAAGAGTGGTGTTAATGCTGCTGTTCCTTACACTTACAAGGACAAAGATGGTAAGGAAATAACTCAGACTTCTATTTTAGCTAGCCAGACTATCGCTGACGGTGCTAACGAAGTAGTATTCACACTTACTAAGGCTGATATTGCAAACATTGACAAGGATAAGTTATCTTCATTAACTATCGACGGTCTTGTAATGGTTCCTAACAACGACGAAAAGAACTACGGTGATGTATATGTAACAGTTTCTGGTACAGATATCACTAGCCAGCAGTTAAAGGTTGGTACAAGAGCTGACTACGGTTTCAACTTAACAGCTATGACTGAAGCTCCTACAATCTTCGCTGGTAGATCTCCATTAAGAGATGACGATCTTGATGATGACGATTTCAAGACAGCTAAGTTCAGATTTGAAGAAACTACTCCAGGTGCTTGGTTAACTTCAAGAAAGCTTGAATTCACTGTTCCTGATGGCGTTAAGATTATCGGTATGGACGTTGATAAGGTTGACAAGTTAAATCAGTCTAACTTCGAAGCTGGTGCTTGCCTCTCTAACGACGGTCAGACTTTAAGAATCGAAAAGGATTCTGACGTATTCAACGGTTTCTCAAGAAACGATGCTGCATACGTAGATATGTACCTTTACCTTTCTACAGATGCTGCTTTCACTGGTGATGTAACAGTTGCTGTTTCTGGTGCTGGTGTTGAAGCTGATACTATCACTCCTGTAACAGTTGCTAAGGTTGTAACTCCAATCACTGTTGAAGCTACTGAAACTAAGGCTGCTATGGGTTACCAGAACATTGATACTTCTGATATCACTATTACTGAAAATGCTGCAGGTGCATTACTTGATGGCAACACAGTTAAGTTAGCTATTGATTCATTATACGGTTCTAAGGAATTAGGTTTCGCTGATGCTGATAACCTTACTTTAACTACTGATGGTAACTTAGAAGCAAAGAACTTCAAGGTATCTGATGGCGAAATGAGCTTCAAGATTGATACTGCTTCTTACAGCACTCCATCTACAGTTAAGATTACAGGTGTTCAGGTTGGTACAACTCGTTCAGTACCTTACGGTGCATACGACTTAAAGGTATACGGCGACGCTGTAGTAAACAACTACGATGATGATGTTGATACTTACTCTAGCACAATCTGCTCAGGTAGCGTAAGTGATCCTGATACAACAGCTGCTGCTCTTAACAAGGATATCGACGATTCTGCAACTCACAAGCTTGATATGTTCGATGTAAACGAAGGCTTCAAGTTTGCTGGTTACTTAAACGTTGACGGTAACGGTACAGAATCTGTATTAACTAAGAAGGTTGAAGTTACTATTGGCGAAAAGAACGTAGTAATGGATGGCGAAAAGATTGATACTGACGTTGCTGCTTACATCCAGACTTCTAGCAACTCTACAATGGTTCCATTAAGAGTTGTAGCTCTTGCTCTTGGTGTTGACTCAGCTAACGCTGCTAACCCAGATGATACTAACGCTGTAAACTGGGATGCAAATTCTAAGACAGCTACTATCGTTTACGGTCAGGGTTCTACTAAGACTGTAATCCAGTTCCAGGCTGGTTCTAACAACATGAACGTTAACGGTTCTACTATCGCTATGGCTAACGGCGTAACTGCTGAAATCACTGACGGTAGAATGTTCGTTCCTTTCAGAGCTTTAGGTCAGGCATTCGGCGTATCTGTATCTTGGGATGCTGATACAAAGACAGCTATCTACAACGCTTAATTTATAAAATATAATTTCGATTATATATAAATTTCAAATTGGAGAATCCTTCGGGGTTCTCCTTTTTGGTAATACTAAAGACTGACATAGTTCGACAAGAAGTGTGCATAATTCTTGTTAGGACAAATGTCGGTCTTTTTGTATTTATGGCTTTCCCAGTTATTGGTCAGACTTTTACACATAAAAACAGCAAATTTAAACATAATATTACTATGTTAAGAAGATATTTTATTTATGGTAATTTAGGAATATTTATGGAAGTTTTTTGGACAGGTATGCAGTCTTTTATAAAAAGGGGGGATATTTGTTTAACAGGTACAACATCTGTTATTATGTTCTTTATTTATGGTCTTGTGGTGTTTATGGAGCCTTTGTTTAAACAGTTAAGGGGGCAAAGTGCCATTGTAAGAGGTATGACCTACGGTATTCTTATTTTTGCTATAGAATTTTTTAGTGGCACAGGTTTAAAGGCTGTAAATGCTTGTCCTTGGGATTATTCTTCGGCTATTTATAATATAAATGGACTTGTAAGGCTAGACTATTATCCGGTGTGGATATTTGTGGGCTTGGTCTATGAGAGAATATATAGTTTTTTGAAGTATAATGAAAGGCGATTAAAAAATCGCCCATAAAATGATTTTTGGTAGCATATTTTATTATTGTAAGGCTATCCCCATAGGGCTTTACAGATTAATAAACTGGCTATAACACCTACAAAATTGGCAACAAGAGCACCGGCAAGGGTATATCGTGTCTGTTTTATTTTTATTGACATAAAATATAGGCTCATTGTGTAAACTATAGTTTCAGTACAGCTCATCATTACAGAAACAAATCTACCAATAAAACTGTCGGGTCCGTAATTTTTGAAAACGTCTAAAAGTATGCCCGTACTGGCAGAAGAAGAAACAAGTCGCATAAATGTTATAGGAAGTGCCTCTTTTGGAAAGCCTATGGCATCGGCAATAGGGGATAAAAAATTGCAGAGTATATCTAAAGCACCACTGGAGCGAAGAATACCTACAGCAACCATAAGCCCTATAAGTGTAGGCAATATTTCATAGGTTATTTTGAAACCCTCTTTTGCACCCTCAACAAAGGCATCGTAAACATTGACTTTGTTGGCAAAACCATAATAAAGAAAATACACAAATATTATGGGAATTATTAAGTCGGAAATTATAATTAGGAAATTCATTTATTATACTTCTCCATTATTTTCAAAAATATAATTGCAGTAATAGTTGATACAAGTGTTGTAGCTATTCCGGGACCAATAATTTCTGAAGGTGCTTGGGAATTGTACTGTGTTCTGTAGGCAATGAGATTGACAGATACCAACTGGAGTGAGGACATATTAAAAATCATAAAGCCACACATAGCTGTTGTTGCTTTTTCTTTGTGTGGGTTGTATTTCTGAAGTTCTTCCATAGCCTTTAAACCAGCCGGTGTAGATGCCCAGCCTAAGCCTAAAAAATTGGCTATTACATTAATGCCTATGTATTCCATAGCTTTGCTTTCTTTAGGCACAGAGGGGAAAAGACGGCTTAAAAAAGGCGTAATTTTACGGCACATAGATGAAACTATACCTGCCTTTTCGCCTATTTTCATAAGACCTGTCCAAAGTGAAATAACTCCCAGCATTGTTAAGGCTGTAGATACAGCCTCCCTTGCTGAAGATATAGCACCGTTTGTTACATCTGCCATATGACCTGTAAAGGCTGCTGACAATATTCCAATAAGTATCATACCTGCCCATATATAGTCTAGCATTGTTATCACTCCTTTTTATTTAAAGGTATGTCCGACTTTTTTTACTTATGACAAAAATCGCCTGAAAGCTATGGATTTTAAAGGAAAAATTCATTTATTTGTAATAGAAAAAAATAGTGATGTATGATATACTTAAATTGGTTAATGAGAAAATAAGAATATTAAAAAGAAGGTGATGTTGTGAATGCTGAAACTATGAACCCTATGGATAATTTAATAAGAAAAATGAATTTGTCTACATTGAGCATTCCGTCTGTACATATTACCGATATTATAGATATTATTATTGTTGCCATTGTTATTTATACAGTAATTCATTGGATAAAGGAAACTCGTGCGTGGTCACTTTTTAGAGGGCTTATGGTAATTGCCATGTTCTCTCTTTTAAGCTATAACCTCCACTTTTATACTATTACTTGGATAATAGAAAGAACATTTTCAGTAGGCGTAATTGCCGTAATTATAATCTTTCAGCCGGAACTTAGAAAGGCTTTGGAGCAGATTGGTGCAAGTGGTTTTTCTAGTGTTACAGGGCTTTTGCAGACCAAACCATCTGACGATAGGCTTTCTCCTCAGAATGCTAACGAAATTGTAGAGGCCTGTGTTAAAATGGCAGAGGTTAAAACCGGTGCATTGATTGTAATAGAAAGAAATGTATCAATGGGCGATATTGTAAGTGCCTCCGGCGTTGCAGTAGATGCTGTAATTTCTAGCCAGTTGCTTATAAATATATTTGAAGATAAAACACCTCTCCATGACGGTGCTGTTATTATAAGAGATAACAGAGTTGCTGCTGCATCTTGTATTTTGCCTGTTACACAAAGTGAAATAGGTCAGGAATTAGGTACAAGACACAGAGCTGCCGTTGGTGCAAGTGAAGTTTCTGATGCTTTTATTATTGTTGTAAGTGAAGAAACCGGCAAAATTTCTATTGCCAGAGATGGCAAGTTGGAAAAGGCTGTCAGTGAAGCTGTTTTCCGTCAGGAACTTTTGAACCTTTGCGAAAAAACAACTCCGGCAGGAGCAAAAGCAATAAACAAAATATGGAAGGGGATGAGCAGACATGACAAATAAAACTGATGTATCCTCTAAATTTAAAAAATTTATGTCAGACGATATTATGTTAAAGATAGTATCTCTGATTATTGCTGTTTTCCTTTGGTTTATTGTTATGAATACAATAAACCCAACAGAGGTAAGGAACTATCCTGCCTCTATTGTCTTTGAAAATGCCTCTGTATTAAAAGAGCAAGGTCTTACAATGGTAAATGAGGGAGATTTTGAAGATACAAAAATTAACCTTAGAGTTGAGGCAACAAGACCGGCTCTGGACGAGCTTAGTAAAAACAATTACAAAAACAATATTACAGCTCAGGTGGATTTATCTAAGGTTGAACTTGATGATGACCAGACTTATCCTGTAAAGGTGCAAGTACCTGTTAAGCCGTCATTACCGTCAACTTTATATACTTATACCTATGATGTGTCTAGCTACTATCCTACTTATGTTGAAGTTGAAATTGATAGAATTGACAGCATAAAGAGAACATTGAGAGTTTCTACAACAGGAAGTTTGGCAAATGGCTATACAGCAGACAACCCTGTGTGTGACGTGACAAGTGTTACTGTTACAGGTCCTGCAAGTCAAATAAGCAATGTAGCTGTTGTAAGAGCAGAAGTAGATTTAAATGACAGTGTAGGTACTATAGTTCGTGATGTTGTTGTAAAGGCTTATGATGCCAGTGGCAATGAGCTTACTAATTTCACAAGTGACCCAGCAACAGTAACGGTAACTGTGCCAGTATCTAAACAGGGTACAATAACTATTAACCAACCTAAGACAACAGGAACTTTGCCTAGTCATTTGGAAATAAGCTCCATTGATTGGGAGCCTAAGTCTGTAAGCGTTGCCGGTACTTCAGAAGAAGTAAATAGTGTCAGCTCTATTGATTTGCCTACTATTGATTTAAGTAAGATTACAGGAAATACTACTTTGACATTTGATATTTCAAAGAATATTTCTGACGCCGGTCTTCAGCTTAAGAATAGCAGTTCTTCTACAGTTACTGTAAATATTAAAACTGGTGTAACTCAGGCTAAGAAGATACAGATTAAAAATACGGATATTAATATTATAGGATTAAAAGAAGATTGTGTTGTAAAATTGCCGGACAGTGTAACTGCTGAAATTGGTGGACCAGATAACATTACAGCACAAAGCCTTAAACCGTCATTGGATTTAACAGGTTTAGATGTAGGTACTCATAAGGTGGAATTGAAATTGAATTTGCCTAACTATGCTACACTTAAAGCTCCTGTTACGGTAGATGTTACTATCTATGAAAGAGGACAGGGAACAACTGTTGCTCCGTCAGATGAAAACAACGAACAGGCAACTACTGAAAATGACGATAACAACGATGAAAAGTCAGAGGAAGATACCTGAAAACTTTGACGAAAAATAATTTATAAAAAATGCTTGACAAATCAGTCATTATAAAGTATAATAACTTTGTTGTGACTGATATTTGCCCAGATAGCTCAGTCGGTAGAGCAGAGGACTGAAAATCCTCGTGTCGGCGGTTCGATTCCGTCTCTGGGCACTCTTTTTACAACATTGGTTATGCGGGTGTGGTACAATGGTAGAACATCAGCCTTCCAAGCTGAGGACGTGGGTTCGATTCCCATCACCCGCTCTCAATTACCTTTATCCCGTAAACTGAATATGCGCGAGTGGCTCAGTGGTAGAGCATCGCCTTGCCAAGGCGAGGGCCGCGGGTTCGAATCCCGTCTCGCGCTCTCTCAAGACTTGAACGTGGTTCAAGTCTTTTTTTGTGTTTAAATGTCCTCTTAATAATTATTTCATAGCTTTTTAATTTTGTATGTGTTATAATTAGAGTGATAATTAATGGTTTTTTAATATAGGAGATATATATGGCAACGAAAATTAGTTTTGTGTCACTTGGCTGTGACAAAAATCTTATTGATAGTGAAATAATGCTTGGCTTAATTGATGAAAAGGGTTATATAATTACACCTAATGATTCAGAAGCTGATGTCATTATTATTAATAGCTGTGGCTTTATATTAGATGCTAATCAGGAAGCTATTGACAAGGTTCTTGAAATGGCAGACTATAAGGCAAATGGTAACTGCAAGGCACTTATTGTAACAGGCTGTATGGCACAGAGATACAAAGATGAAATTTTTGAATCTCTCCCAGAAGTTGATGCCGTAGTCGGTACCGGTGATTTTGAAAACATTGGTGCTGTAATTGACAGACTTTTAAATGGTGAAAAGAAGGTTCAGCTTGTTACTGATATTAACCACCTTTTAAATGAAAACAACAGCTACAAGAGAATGGTTACTACAACTGGTGGCTTTAGCTATTTAAAGATTGCAGAAGGCTGTGACAACAGATGTACTTACTGTACAATACCTTCTCTTAGAGGTAAATATCGTTCAAGAAATATTGAAAGTCTTGTAAAAGAAGCTCAGATATTAGCAGATAAGGGTGTCAGAGAGCTTATACTTATTGCTCAGGATACTTCTCTTTACGGCAAGGACTTATACGGCGAACAGAAGTTACACGTTTTATTGCAGGAAATAAGCAAAATTGAAGACATAAAGTGGATTAGAATTTTATACTGTTATCCTGAAAATGTATATGATGAACTTATTGATGAAATGGCATCAAATCCTAAGGTACTTCACTATTTGGATATGCCTGTTCAGCATACTAATGACAGAATATTAAAGTTAATGGGCAGAAGAAGTACAGGAGATAAAATTAAGGATACTGTAAATAGACTTAGAGCTAAAATGCCTGATATGTGTATCAGAACTACACTTATTACAGGTTTTCCAACTGAAACTCAGGAAGAATTTGAAAGTGTTATTGACTTTATGAAAGAAGTTAAGTTCGATAGACTTGGTGTTTTCACTTATTCTCCGGAAGAAGGTACTCCGGCCTGTAGAATGGACGGACAGATAGACGAAGAAATAAAGGCTCAGAGAAAAGAGTCTATTATGGAAGCTCAGATGGAAATTTCTGCCGAATTGGGACAGAAGTTTGTAGGCAAAACTCTTGAAGTTATCGTTGAAGGTAAAATTGAAGATGAAGACGATTTATACTGTGGCAGAAGTTTCAGAGATTGCTACGAAATAGACGGCTTTGTTTTCTTTAAGAGTAGTGAAGAACTTATTGCAGGAGATTTCTACAACATAAAGATTACTTCTGCAGGAGATTATGACTTAATTGGTGAGAGGGTGGAATAAATGAATTTACCTAATAAGTTGACTATGGCAAGAATTATAATGATACCTATTTTTTTAGTGCTTTTGCTTTGCCCATTGGGCTTAGATAAGCAGGTTGCACGATATATTGCTACAGGTATATTCTGTCTTGCCTCTATTACAGATTGTTTAGACGGATACATTGCCAGAAAATACAATCTTGTAACTAACTTTGGAAAGTTTATGGACCCATTAGCTGACAAGCTTTTGGTTTCATCAGCTATGATTGCCCTTATTGGTATGGACGATGCTGTTGTACCATTAAGTAGTGTTGTTGTTATTATAATTATTGCAAGAGAATTTATGATAACAGGTTTCAGAACACTTGCAGTGGAACAGAACATTGTAATTGCTGCCGGTTTTTGGGGAAAGTTAAAGACTATGATTATATTCTTGCTTTTAAACTTTAATAACAGCATTACTATTGTAATTTCACATATTCTTATTTGGGCAAGTCTTATATTAGCTATTGTTTCAGCTGTTGATTATATTGCAAATAATAAGCAGGTATTGAAATAACATAGATTATGATTAAGGGTACAGGGCAAATGCTTAAAAAGTGCAGGTGATATGTATGAGGGGTAAGGTCATTGCGTCGGCATTACTTACAGTTGTATTAGGCTGTAGTAGTGTATATGGTTCGGATGCCTTTGACAATATGAGTACAAGTGAGCAGGCTCAGACTGCCGGTGTTTATTTAGAGGAAATTATAAAGGATATACAAAACAACTACTATGGTGGAAATGTTACAACAGACCAGTTGGTTCAGGCTGCTATAAAGGGTATGACCGGTCAGCTTGATGAGTATAGCCAATATATTGACATTGATGAATATAATGCTATAAAAGCTGATTCGGCATCTACACACTATGCTCCTGATTTTAAATGTGAATTTAATGACAATGGCTATCCTGTTATAAAGGAAATAAATAGAAACTCAGTTACCTACAAGCAGGGATTGAGAGATGGTGACGAAATAAGGGAAATAAGCAACATTAGTGCTTATGGTATTGGCGTAGACGAATACCAGACCCTTGTTACCAAAACCACCAGTTCTACAGTTTCTATGAAAATTGCCAGTACAGGTGCTATTAAGAAAATGGACATTATGCTTACTAGAATTGACACTAGCTCTGTAGAGGTTGTGGCTATGTCTAAGTTGGGTGGCAAAAATCAGAACTATGATGACAAGTCCATAGGTTACGTAAAGGTAAAAGAATTTACCGAAAATGTAGGTAATGAATTTCAGCAGGCTGTTGTTAAGCTACAGGCATCAGGTGCGAAAAAGCTTATTATTGATTTAAGAGGAAACACCGGTGGTTATGTAGATGCAGCTATTGCTATGGCAAAGCAGATAGTGCCGGAAGGTGTTATTATTACTACTAAGGATAAACAGGGAAAGGAAACTGTTTACAAATCTGACTTAAAGATAAGACCTTTTGAAAAGTATGTTATTTTGGTAGATAATAACACAGCATCGGCAGCAGAAATTGTGGCATCGGCTATGCAGGATAGTGGTGTTGCTAAAATTGTAGGCGAAAAAACATTTGGTAAGGGTATTATGCAAAGTGTTACTGCCTATGAAGGTCTTGGTGTTCTTAAAATGACTACACAGGAATATACTACAAGACTTGGCAGAATAATAAATGGTATAGGTATTACACCGGATATTTCTATTGATAGGTTGAAGTTTGTGTCAGAAACAGATACTTTGGATAGTAAAAATGTAGAGTCAGCTGTAAAGTTTTTAGGCTATAAAATAGATAAAGACAATACAGTTGCAAAGGACTTAGGTATGTATCAGCTGGAAATGGGATTGCCGGTAACCTATGTTTTAGATAAGGCTACAGTAAGTGCCATTAATTTGGAAATATATAACGATATGATAAATAATGACAGAGCACTTACGGCTGGATATTTGAGTTTATTGTCATAACCATATTGACAATGAACGCACAAGTGAGATATAATAAAACTTAATGTAGGAAAAGAGAATATTAGTTGAGTTTTGGTCAAATGATGTAGAAACAATATATTTTTGCTCTATGATTTTGTCAGACAAAGTGCCTAGACAATGAAGTACATTATTTAAACTTGATTTTCCTTTTTCTAAAAAGAAACAGATATAAAGATAGAGCTTAATAATAACATTATGAGGTGCGTAAAATGAAGTACATTTTTGTTACAGGTGGCGTGTGTTCCGGTCTTGGAAAAGGTATTACAGCTGCCTCTTTAGGTCGTTTATTAAAAGCAAGAGGGTATAAGGTAACAATTCAGAAGTTTGACCCTTATATCAATATTGACCCAGGTACAATGAGTCCTTACCAGCACGGTGAAGTTTTCGTTACTGATGATGGTGCAGAAACTGACTTAGACTTAGGTCACTATGAAAGATTTATTGATGAAAGTCTTACAGTAAATAATAACATTACAACAGGTAAGATTTACTGGTCTGTATTAAATAAGGAACGTAAGGGCGAGTACCTTGGTGGTACAGTACAGACTATCCCTCACATTACAAACGCTATTATTGACAAGGTATATGCAGCAGGTAAGGCTACAGATGCAGACTTTGTTATTACTGAAATTGGTGGTACTGTAGGTGATATTGAAAGTGAACCATTTATTGAAGCTATCCGTCAGGTAGGTAGAGATAAGGGTAAGGAAAATGTACTTTTCATTCATGTTGCACTTATTGTATATCTTGCTATGAGCAAGGAATTAAAGACTAAGCCGGCACAGCACAGTGTTAAGCAGCTTTTAAGTCAGGGTATTCAGCCGGATATTCTTGTATGCAGAACAGAATATCCTCTTGGTGAATCAGAAAAGGCTAAGCTTGCTCGTTTCTGTGGTGTTGATGATGAATGTATCATTGAAAATGCTGACTGTTCATCACTTTACGAAGTACCTCTTATGCTTGAAGAACAGAACATTGCAGACGTTGTTTGCAAGAAACTTGGTATGCCATGTGGCAAGCCTGATTTAACTGACTGGATTGATGTTGTAAACAGAGAAAGAGCATTATCTAAGAAGGTTGAAATCGCTATTGTTGGTAAGTATGTAGAACTTCATGACGCATACCTTTCTATAGTAGAAAGTCTTCATCATGCAGGTATCCACAGTGGTGCTAATGTAAGTATCCGTTGGGTAAACTCTGAAGATGTTGAAGAAACCGGTGTTGAAAAGGCATTAGCTGGCATTGACGGTATCATCGTTCCTGGTGGCTTTGGTACTAGAGGTGTTGAAGGTAAGATAATGGCTGTTCAGTATGCTAGAGAAAATAAGATTCCATTCCTCGGCATTTGCTTAGGTATGCACTGTACAGTAATTGAATTTGCTAGAAATGTACTTGGTCTTAAAGATGCAAATACATCAGAAATCAATGAAAATACTCCAGACCCAGTAATTGATATTATGCCAGACCAGAAGAACATTGATAACCTTGGTGGTACAATGCGTCTTGGGGCTTATCCTTGTAAGTTGGCTGAAAATACTTGGTCAAGAGAACTCTATGGTGATGCTGAAATAAGTGAAAGACATCGTCATAGATATGAATTTAACAACAGCTACAGAGAGGCTATGACAAAGGCAGGTCTTGTATTTGCCGGTACATCTCCTGATGACAGACTTGTTGAAATCGTTGAACTTCCAAAGGACGTACATCCTTACTTTGTAAGTGTTCAGTTCCACCCAGAGTTCAAGAGCAGACCTAACAGACCTCATCCATTATTCAAGGGTCTTGTAACTGCTGCAGCAAAGAATAAATAATAAAATAATTGATATATTTGACTCCCTCAAGTGAAAACTTGGGGGAGTTCTTTCTATATATATGTATTTATATATGTATTTCATTTCGTTACCTCGTAAATCGTTTTCGCTAATCTGTCAATAGAGTTATTTATTTCTTCTATAGTATTTGTCTGTGCTCCTAGTTCAATAAGCATACTCTTATCTTTCATATGGAGAGAATATCTATAGGCATTTAGATATATTTTTCTAGTTAAATTGGGATAGAGTTCATTCATTTTTTGTTGCATACGAAAACTTAGGGCAAGGTTTGTTTTTATGTATGGGTTTGAAAGTCCCGGTATGTTTTGTAGTTTGCCATTAGTTTGTTTTTTACAAAGACCATTAAAAAACATTACCTTTGCACACTGTTGGCCATTGTCTGTTGTCACTAAATGGAGATTAGGATTTACACCATCTCTATGTAAGTCTATTACTAATTCTATAGAAGGATTTTCGGCAAGAACCTTTTTAATGACAGGTTCAGCTCTTTCATAAGCTCCGTCACGTTGCACTTTGCCATTTACTGTGTCAAAGCTGTCAGTAATATGCAGGCATTTAATGCCGTACTTTTCCTCAAGGTCCTTAGCTAATCTGTTGCCAGCACCTATTATACCCTCAGATATATCTTTGCTGTCAGCAAACATTTCGTGGGCGTGGGTATGAAAAATAAGAATAGTAGGCTTTTTCCCAGCATGTATTTTTAAATCAGTATACAAGAAGGAATTTACATCAAACAAATCGGAAGTCATACCGGTCTTTTTATCTACAGCATAGTAGTTCTGTCTTAAAGTAGATAGGTTTTGCAAAGCTGATACATTTGTAATAGGTGAGGGTGTTTCCTGCAGAGTTTCTTCAGTAACTAATGATGAGTCACCTATTTCAAGGAAAGAAACATCGTGGGCAACGGTTACATTATACTTTTTATGACCAGTAAGAAATATGGCACAGGTCAAAAATATAAGAATGAAAAGCTTTTTCTTCATATTATTGAAACCTCTTTTTCATTAAAATATGAATATTCTGTAAACGAAATAAGAATGAAGTACATATTTAAGAATTTAAGCTATAAAAAATCCGTATTTCACTACATTATATATAGTAGATACTCTCTATTATATTAGTGTAAAGATGGCAATATGCCTATAATAGAAATTGGCAAAAAAATCTAGTAAATTACAATAATACACAAAATTTGATAATGGGTAAAAAAAGGTACAATACTGTTGTTAAAGTGAACAAAAACAATACTTAAGAATTGTTTAAAATATGGAAAAATTTTTATTAAAAATTAATTCATTGACACTTTTATTGCAAAGTGGTAAATTAATTAGTATCAGCGTGAGTACCTATATGTATCTTGTATGTTGATAATCGCTGTGATTTGTAACAGGGGCTTTCAAGGTATAATATATGTATAGTATTTATGCAAAATATAAACTTTATGTGTTTAAAGGGAGGAAAAAGTTTATGAAAAAAGGTTTGTCCAAATTCATAAGCACAGTGTTAGCTGCTTGTATGATTACAACAGGCGTTGCTGTAGTACCTTTTGCTACTACTCCAGCTACTGTATATGCAGCAAGCGGAATTTCAGTCACAGAAAGTAAAGGCTGGCTTGAAAGTGCTTACATTGAATGGTCTGTTAGTGATTCATCTTACACAGGCTATAATGCTTATGTTAAGAAGTCAAGCGATTCTAGCTGGACACAGCTTGACGACCCACTTATCAGAAGATATTCTGATTGTTGGAGAGCAGACGCTGTAGGTCTTGCTGCTGGTACATACGATATGAAGGTTGTACCAATGAAGAATGGCAGTGAAGTAACAGCTGATGCTATTACTGCAACTGGTTTAACCGTTCAGGCTCACGATAGAGCCGGTGCTGCATTCTCACCAAAGTCTACTTACAAGGGTGCTGGTGCTTACAATGCAGACGGTACATTAAAGGCTGGTGCTAAGGTTATTTATGTTACACCTGCTACTGCTAAAACTGTAAAGGCTACTGTAGGTGGTGCAGAACACACTGGTTTACAGGATATCATTTATGGTTTACAGAAGGGTACAGAAACTTCTCCTATTGATATTCGTATTGTAGGTATGATTAATGCAGACGATATGGATTCGTTTGGTTCTAGTGCAGAAGGTATTCAGATTAAGGGTAAGAATGCTTATTCAAACCTTAACTGTACTATTGAAGGTATTGGTGAAGACTCAGGTATCCATGGTTTCGGTATGCTTATCAGAAATGCTGGTAACCTTGAATTAAGAAACTTTGCAGTTATGGCTTGTTTAGATGACTCAGTTTCTCTTGATACAGGCAACTGTAATGTATGGGTTCATAACCTTGATTTATTCTATGGTAAGACTGGTGGCGACGCTGACCAGGCAAAGGGTGATGGTACTGTAGATATTAAGGGTAAGTCAACTTATGTTACAGTTTCTTACAACCACTTCTTTGATAATGGTAAGTCATCACTTTGTGGTATGAAGAGTGAAGTAACTTCTTCATTAATTACATATCACCACAACTGGTTCGACCACTCTGATTCAAGACATCCAAGAATCAGAACAATGTCTGTACATATTTATAACAACTATTTTGATGGTAGTGCAAAGTATGGTGTTGGTGTAACAATGGGTGCTTCTGCTTTCGTTGAAGCAAACTACTTTAGAAATGTTTCTAAGCCAATGATGAGTTCTGGTCAGGGTTCTGATGCCTTAGGTCAGGGTACATTCTCTGGTGAAAACGGTGGTATCATTAAGGCATACAACAACAAAATGGTAAATGAAAACAGAGTATTCAGCTACTATACTCAGAATAACCCAGCTTCAACAGGCTATGATGCTTATGAAGTAACTAGCAGAACTGCACAGGTTCCTTCAAGCGAAACAACTGAAAAGGGTGGCACTACTTACAACAACTTCGATACAGATGCTAACTTTGGTATCAATGTATCAGATGCACAGGTTGATGACCCAGCTGATGTACCTGCAAAGGTTACAACTTATGCTGGTCGTGTAAACGGTGGTGACTTCAAGTGGACATTTGATAATTCTACTGAAGATGGAAACTACTCTGTAATTACAGCTCTTAAAACAGCAGTTGTAAACTACAAGACTACTATTCAGTCTATTGGTGGTAACGGTACAGGTGCTACTGACCCAACTACAAGTGCTACAACAGAAACAACTACAAACAAAGATGGTTCAACTGAAACTACAACTAACAGTCAGGAATCTTCAACAGAAGGTACAACTATTGCTCCAGTTGAAGGTGCTCAGGTTCATAACTTTACATTAAACGGTACTAGCAGTTCTTTCTATACTATTACTGGTACATTAACATCTAGCTATGGTTCTGTAAACTACAATGGCTTAACACTTACTAAGGCATTAAAGATGGAATCTAAGACAGCTGTTAACTTCGACCCAGATGGTGTTGCTGGTACATTAACAATTGTTACTAACCCTCAGTATAGTGGTACTATTGAATTAAACGATAAGGCAATTACAATAGGTTCTGATGGTGTTGCAACAATCAGCTTAGACGGTTCTCAGTCTTACGAAATCACTAAGGGTAGTGGTTCAAACTACATCTTCTACATTGCATACACTCCAAACGGTAGTACACCTAAAGTAATCAAGGGTGATGCTAATGATAGTGGTAAGGTTGACGCAGCTGATGTTACAATGATTATGGATTTTGCAGTTGGCAAGATTTCAGCTGTAACAAATGCTATAAACGCCGACGTAACAGGTGACAAGACTGTTGATGTTGACGATGCTTACAAGATTAGCCAGTTCTTAAATGGCTTAATCAAGTCTTTATAATTCGACATAGGTCGTGAAACTTTTTCCTCTCCTGCCTATGGCAGGGGAGATACTTCTAAATTTAAAGGGAGGAAACAAAAACATGATAAAATGTTTTAAGAAAGCTATCAGTAGCGTACTTGCAGCAGCTATGCTCGCAACAAGCTTTACTGCTATGCCTATAAACACTTTTGCGGCTACATCTTTTAGTGCTGCAGGTGGTTGGTTTGAAACACTTTATGCTGAATGGGCTGGTAACAAGAGTGATGTTACAGCTGTTAGCTATAGTGGTACAGCAAGTGGTTCACTTACTGGCGATGATTTAACTTACCTTGTAAGACAGGACGGTTCTAATGTAAGATTAGATATTCCTGGTTTAAAGGCAGGTACATATAACTTAACTGTTACAACAAATAGTGGTACAATCACTAAGGACAACATTAAGGTATATGAATATGATAGAAGTGGTTATGCTCACTATGATGCTCATAAGGAAGGCGTAACTGGTATTGGTGCATACAATGATGACGGTACATTAAAGTCTAATGCTGTTGTTGTTTATGTAACAGAAGAAAACAAGAATACAGTACAGCTTCCTGGTTACACTGGTAGCCAGTATCCAGCTGGTATTGGTAATATCCTTAACTACAAGTCAGAAGATGCCAACGGTGTAACTGGTGGTGGCAAGATTGATATTGTTCAGCAGTTAAGAGCAGAAGGTATCCCTCTTGATGTAAGATTTGTTGGTAAAATCAGAGGTGGTGACTCTAACACAAGTAACAACCCACCAGCAGAGAACATTAAGGGTCTTACTGGTTACAATACTACTACAAACGGTGGTACTAAGGGCGATAACGGTATGATGATTAGAGTATACAAGTCATCAAATGTAACAATTGAAGGTATTGGTGATGACGCAACTCTTGATGGTTGGGGTATTCAGATTATCAGCCAGACAGGTTATACAAGTCAGAGCTTTGAATTCAGAAACCTTAACTTCACAAATACTCCTGAAGATGCTATCGGTCTTGAAGGTACTTGTGCTATTTCTTCATCTCCACAGACTAAGGAATGGTTCGAAAGCAACGGTTATGCACCAATTAAGTTTAGTTGGGTACATAACAATACATTCCATCAAGGTTTCTGTAAGAACCCTGCCGAATCAGATAAGGCAGAAGGTGATGGTTCTTGTGACTGGAAGCGTGGCTATGGTTACACAATGGCTTATAACCATTATATAAACAACCATAAGACAAACCTTATTGGTTCTTCAAGTTCTAGTATTCAGTATGATGCTTCACTTCATCACAACTGGTACGAAAAGGTTGAATCAAGACAGCCATTATCAAGACAGGCTAACATCCACATTTACAATACATACTTTGACGGTGCTACTTCTTATGCTATTTCTCCAAGAGCTCATGCTTACATTTTCTCTGAAGGTAACTACTTCGGTGCTTGTAAGAACCCTGTAGACTCAGCAAAAGAAGGTTCTGCAACTGTTAAGTCTTATAATGATAGCTTTGCAGGTTGTAACGGTGCAAATGCTGCACAGCAGGTTAAAAACAAGACTGATAAGGTAAGCGACAGCAGTGGCAACCCTTATGCAGGTTTTGAAACTGGTAGCGATATGTATGAATATACAGCTACTTCACCTATTCAGGCAAAGGCAGACTGTCTTAACCTTGCAGGTGTTATGAAGACTGCATCTGAAATCAATATGGAACCTACTCCAGAGCCTATTGTATCTGAAAATCCAGATGCTTTAACTCTTCCATATGAATTAAATTGCACAGACCCAAGCAATGCAAATTACTGGGCAAAGAAGATTAGCGATACTAGCTTAACTGCTAATACAAAGTACAATATGGGTGGTGCTTTAGTTACTCCTATTGCTAAGATTTCTAACACAGCAACAAATATGAAGATTAGAGATAACGGTGTTATCTTTAAGGTAAATACTGGTGCAAATGTAACTATTACAGCTGGTGCATCAAGTGCTTACGGTATCGAACTTTACGATGCTTATGGCGACCTTAAGCTTGCTGTTGACGGTGGCAAGACAGCTACTGTTTCTAACATTCCAGCAGGTGTTTATGTAATTAAGTCTGGTAATACTGCAAAGGATGGTTACCTTGACGACTTAAAGGTTGTTGCTTACGACCCTAATGCTCCAACAGTAACAGAAGCTACTACAGAAACTACAACAAAGGCTAATACTGGTGATGACGGTACTACAGAAGCTACTACATCAGCACCTGTTGTTGATGACGGTTATGTATGGCATGATGATGGTGTAGATGCAAGTGGTAATGATGTTGCTGCTGCAAATTCTAACATCTTCAATATTAGTGGTAATGATACAACAAATAAGTATACTTATAACGGTGTAACTTATAATAGTGGTATTAAGATGGAATCATCTACTAACATTACAGTTAATGCTCCAGCAGATGGTGCGTTAAAGTTAGTATTAAGTGCAGCTGGTTCAAGAACTATCAAGATTGATGGCGAAGAACAAGATGTAGTTGATGGTCTTAATGTATTTGATTTAACAGCTGGTACTCATACAATTACTAAGGGTACAACTAATGTTTATGTTTATGTAATGAGCTATGCAGTTGACGGTGGCGATACAACAGTTACTACAACAACAGAAGCTACAACAGAAGCTACAACTAAGGAAACAACTACAAAGGCTACTGAAGCTACAACTAAGGAAGCTACAGAAGCTACAACAGCTACTCCAGTTGATGGTGTAAAGGTTGTTGTTGGCGATGCAACAGTTAAGAATGGTTCTGCTGTTACAGTTCCTGTTAAGTTGACAGGTATGACTGATTTAGCAGACTTCAACATTACATTAACTTATGACTCAGCTGCTCTTACAGCTACTAAGGTTGAAAACGGCGACATAATCAATGACAGCAAGGCTACAATCAACAGCAACATTACTGACGGTTCAGTAAGAATTGCTGGTATCAACCCTGCTGATACAATTAACGCAGACGGTACAGTTCTTGTAAATGTAACATTTACAGCAAACAAGGAAGGTGCAACTCCTGTTGCAATTACTGTAAATACATTAAAGGGTGGTAAACTTGCAGTTGCAAACTACACTACTTCTAATGGTACAGTAACAGTTACAGCAAACGGTGGTTCAGTTGAAACTTCAACAGAAACAACAACTACTACTGAAACAGATTCTACTACAGAAGCAACTACTGTTGATTACTCTACTAAGGGTGATGTAAACAAAGACGGTAAGATTGATGAAAAGGATGCAGCCCTTATCTTGAAGTTCATTCAGGGTATCAAGGACGAAACATTCTATGATGAAGATGCTGCAGATGCAAATGGCGACGGTGTAATCAATGTACTTGATGCTACTTGGGTATTAAACCACAAGGGTAACACTTCTAAGCCATCTACACCTGAAACTAAGACTTATACATTGACAGGTACTGATATTAATGCTACTTCTGGCACTGCTCTTACAGCAGACACAAATGTTGGTACAGAAAATATGTTCCTTGCAAAGACTGGCGTTAAGAATTCAAATGGTTCAGTTCAGATTAGTGGTTCTAAGACAGTTCAGTTCAAACTTACTTCTGATGGTACAGTTGCATTAACAAATGCTATTTCTTCAGGTGAATATGCTAGACAGGTAGCGATTGTTAACTCAAATGGAGCTACAGTTGCAACTTTAGATGTTGAAAATAAGACTGGTGCTAAGAACAATTTAAGTGCTACTTCACTTGTAGCAGGTACTTACACAATTAAGGGTGTAAATGTTGATTCAAATGATAAATCTAAAAACGGTGGTCTTAATTCTTCTGTAAACATTGGTACAATTACAGTAACAGGTACTCTTGAACAGGTTTCTGCAGAAGCAACAACAAAGGCTACAACAACAGAAACTACTACAGAAACAACAACAAAGGCTACTACAACAACTACTACAACTACAACTACTACAACTGAAGCTACTACTGAAGCAACTACAGTGGCTCCAGTAGGTGACAGTGTAGCAATGGGTACATATAACTGGACTGATGCTTCAATCGTTGGTACTAAGACTGGTACTTTCAACAACATGACTTATAGTTCAGGAAATCAAGTAGATGCACAAGATGGTATCAAGCTTAAGAGTTCTAACTATGTTACATTTAAGGTTGCTGAAAATTGTAAGATGACAGCTACATTTAGTGGCAATAATGGTCTTGTAATTACAGATGGTACAAATGAAACTGCTTTAACTTCAGGCGAAAGCGTTGCATTAACAGCAGGTGTAACTTATACTATTAAGGGTGCAACTACAAGCAACACACCTCTCTCTGTACTTACTTTCGTAGCAAATGGTTCTTCATCAGAAAATGATACAACAAAGGCTACAACAACAACTGAAACTTCAACAGAGGCTACAACAGTTACAACAACTACAAAGGCTGACGATACAACAGAAACTACTACAACAGCACCAGCTGGTAAGGCATTTGCTGTAAGTGGTGACAGCTGGTCAGCTGAAAACGACAGCGTACCAACTTGGTTAAATGGTGGTAAGCTTACAACTGCAACAAACAGCAGTAGTTACACAGCTTTCGCAGCAGAAAGTGCTAATGGTACTGTATTTACAAAGACTGTTGAAGTAACAAAGAATACATCATTTACTATTGATGTTGCTGATGCTTTAACAGCAAGCGTATTCATCGCTGGTGACAACAACGCAGCAAACAAGGGTACAATCAAGGCTACATTTACTGACGAAAGTGGTACTGTAACTGATATTACTCCAACAAATGCTAGCCTTGGTGGCAGAAAGACTGCAACAACAGCTTTCGAACTTGTTGCAACTGGCAAGGGTACAATTACAGTAACTCCAGATTATAACTCATTATTATACAAGGTTACTGTTAAGTAATAAGATTTTATAGCAAAATTAGTTGATTTGGGCGAGGGTTTATAGCAAGAATAAATGAATACACAAAATATTCACAAAAAAATTGTATAAACCCTTGCAATTTTAATAAGAAAAGGGTATACTTTTATAAAGGAAAATTTTTCTAAAGGTGAGGAAAATGTTTCTAATATAAAAGAAGGAGGTTAATTATGAAATTCAGAAGTTTATTATGCTCTGTATTAGCTTCTACTATGGTTATTGGCTCTTGTGTTTGTGCTAATGCCGCTACATTTACAGCAGGTAGTGAAAATGCTACAGCAGGTAATGTAGTATCAGTACCTATTACTGTTGCTCCAAGTGCTGGAGAAACATCTACAGATGTGAACGCCTATGCTATAGCTATTAGCTATGATTCATCTGTGCTCACACCAGTGGTAAAGGGAACTGACGAAGTAGGCGACAACACTTATGCAACTGTTGGTGACAGCTTTAATAGTGGCGTGCTTACAGCTGATTTAAAGGATAATGAAACAGGCAATGATGAAGTTCTTATAGGTTGGGCTGCAGCTTCACCTGTTAATGTAACTGGAGCAAGTACACTTGCAACTGTAGATTTTACAGTTAATGCAAATGCTACTGGTTCTACTGATGTAAAAGTTGCTGTTGCTCAGGTAGCTAATTCTGCTTCAGCTTTAGCTGATGCAAGTACAATTGAAGCTGCTTCTGGTACTGTAACTGTTGATACAGCTACAAAGTATCAGTTAGGTGATGTTGACGGTGATGGAGATATTACAGTAACAGATGCTAATAAGATTATTAGACATGTTGCTAATATTGAACTAATACCTGTTGATATGCAGCCTTATGCAGATATAGATGGTGATGGAGATATTACAGTAACAGATGCTAATAAGATTATTAGACATGTTGCTAATATTGAAAAAATCACTCAAGAGTAATGTAGAATAAAAAATTATGGAGGGTTTAACTATGAAGTTAAAAACTATTATTGGCATAGGTCTTGCTGCTGGTATGACTATGTTCATGGGAGCAGTTGCTAATGCTGCTACTATGTGGGAATTTGGTACACCTGTTGTTGATAGTGGAGATGTTGAAGTTCCAATATATTTAGAGTCAAATGAAATTACAAAGCTTGGTGCATATGATATTGATGTATTATTTGATAATACAAAGATGACATATGACGGTTCAGAAAACAAGATTAAGAGTGGTAGAAGTGATTTAGGTGCCATTACAGAAGACACATCTTTTCTTGATGCAGGTCAGGGTAGAGTAGGTCTTATTTGGACTACAAATAAGAATGATACTACTTTTACAAATAAGATTAATATTGCCAATATTTATTTTAAGTTATCTGATACTTCTATGACAGCTGATGATGTTTTAAGCACACTTGCAGTTCGTCCACAGAATATAACATTTGATGGTACTCGTTACCGTGGTACAGTAGGTACTTATGTAACATTTACAATGGATAAGGATTTTGTTCCTACTACAACTAACAAGTACATTGTAGGTATGGCACTTGATATTGATGGTGAACAGTATAGTGAATCTGACGGTACATTAAAGTATACAGAAGATGCTGATGGTAACTATGTATTTACAGTTACAATGAAACCATCTGCAAAGACAACTGCTGATGTTAAATTAATTGGTAAAGTGGCTGCAACAGAAGATAGTACAGATACTACAGATGTTGTTCTTAACGACTTTGGTACTGTTAGTATTGAAAATGCTACACCATTTGAAGACTAAGAGAGGTGATAATATGAAGAGTGTATACGAAAAGCCAGAAATGGAAATAAAGGAATTTACAAACGAGGATATTATCACAGTTAGTGGTGGTCTTGTTAAGAGCAAGTTCTCTCTTGGTGAAAGTGTAATTGAATTCTAATTTGTAAAATTTAAAAGAGCTTATTCTTTGAATAGGCTCTTTTTTTGTAGGAGGATATTTATGAAAAAAATTTTAGCTGTTTTAGTTGTAACTATTATGTCTGTTACTTCTGTTTTTGCTAGTGAAAATGTAAATGTTGTTGTTTATGGAGAAAGTATTGCTGATAAGGGTGTAATAGTTGAAAGTAGAACATTAGTGCCTGTAAGAGGTATATTTGAAAAATTAGGATTTAATGTAAGTTACGATGCTGAAACTAAGACTGCTACAGCAGATATGGGAAAAAGTTTTGTTGTAACATTCCGTAATGGCGATGATTTTTATACAATAAATGGAAAGCAAATAAAAGCAGATGTTCCACAACAAATTATAGATGGTAAGTTTATGATTCCATTAAGACAGATTCAAAATATTATTAATGTAAATATTGATTGGAATGGAGAAACAAAAACTGCTACTATTTCAAAAACAGGTGGAATATCAGATTTAAAAATAAGTACTGAAAGTAAGTTAGTTCTTAAAGAAGATTAGAATTAAAAGAGCCTATCATTTGATAGGTTCTTTTTTGTTGAGAAAAAGGTAAAAGTATTATATAATTCCCAAAGCAAGAGGGACTTCAGCAGTTATACCCCAGTCTTTTATATGTTTAAAAGGTGTGATGCTTATGAAATAAGTGTTATGAATTTAAAATGTATGAAAGGGGGAGTATGTATGCAGGACTTAGAAATAGTTTTATTACTGATACTATTGATAGTTTATTACATAAAAAAATAACTGCCCCGACCGGAAATCTGTGGCAGTTATTTTGCAACAATTTTTGAGTAAGGGGTAACAACTGAGGTTGCTCCCTCTTGTGTTTTAATAATAACACTTTGGGATATATAAGTCAAGAGCCGGAAAAGGCTCTTTTTTAGTATAAAAATAACTGCCTCAGTACTGCAAACCTTGGCAGTTATTTTTATAACGAAATGTTAAGGGGTAACAACAGATGTTGCTCCCTCCTGTGACTTGATAATAACACTTTATAAAATACAAGTCAACATAAAATCGTTTTTATGAGAGCCTATCATTTGATAGGTTCTTTTTTTATTGTATTTGTCATAATATTAAGGGATAAATATTATTTAAGGAAGTGACAATATGTATCCCGAAATATATTCTGCTGTCTATGATTTTGGAATATGCCCTAAGAATATAGTGCGTTGCAAATATTTTTATATTGTGCATACTGACAAGGGCAATTACAGCATTTGCAAGGCAAGGGTCAATACCAACAGAATAATGGAAATTTACAGATTAAAGGAACAATTATGGACAAAAGGCTTTAGGGCTTTTGACAGATATTTACCGGCAAAAAGTGGATTGCCATATGTAGAGAGAGATAGTGATGTATATATCCTTTCTCCTTTTAAGGGAGCCAACGAACTGGACTTCCTTAATAATGCTCAAGTTGTAAAAGCTATTGAAACCATAGGTAGTATGCAGTATGCCTTGAGCCGAATAGACAGCCAACCAATGGTAAGAGCCGCATCTATTTTAAAGCCTCATCCCTTAGATGAAATGGAAAAGGGGCTTACTACTATGGCAAAGTGTAGAAAAGCAATATCCAATACAAAGACTTTAAAAGATTGGGATATGACTGTACTGAAAGTCTATGACAAGTATTATAGCAAGGCTGAAAAGGCTGTTGAAAGATTACAAAAAAGTACCCTTGAAAAATCCTTTATACACAATAGATTAAAAGAGGGTAATATTCTATTTAACTATGGCAGAATTTCTATTATTGATTGGGATTATATGACAGTTGGCTCGCCTCTTTGGGATTTGGCATTTTTTATAAACAGGTATAAACGCAAAAATGCTTTTTATGCCCATAATAAAGGACTTAACTACCTAAATATGGAGGATATTTTGGGGGCATATAGCAAAAACAACTATTTGACAGATAATCAAATAGAGGACCTTCAAGCTGTCATTGACTATCCTAGACAGTTTATTTCCGTTATTGGAGAAATTTATAGAAAAAGTAGAAAATTTATACCTGTTGGGCTAAAAATGAAATTAAATGAAATGGCTGAACAAGTGGATTTTGAATTATAAAGATATACAAATAATGTATAATGTTTTTTTAAAATATATTTGAATTTCGTATTGATTTGTGGTAAAATGGAGGTTATAAAGGAATAGAGTGTAAATTTTATATATAGCTTTTAATAGTGAATCGGAAAGATAAATCCGATGGCTTGTTTTTAAAGCCACAAATTAACAAAGTTAAT
>OAXJ01000829.1_pt1 | contig 27496 bp, 27 predicted proteins | sample 1517241 | NCBI WGS metagenome assembly OAXJ01 (sample SAMEA2580293, study PRJEB22360) | human gut metagenome | biome: human gut; feature: human-associated habitat; material: faeces | place: Denmark | collected 2008/2010 | reverse complement strand
TAGCATCTTTAATTTCCTCTAAATTCACAGTATCAATAATAAATTCCATTTTTATCTTCTCCTTATTCTATGATTAAATTTTTTAAACCTGTTTGATAAACTAACTGATGAAAATGTTCCATCTGTTCTTTATCAAACATCTTCAATTGTTTATCAACTTCATATTCCAGATCAACTAATTCATATTTTGCAAAAGCTAATGGATTGTAATTCAATAATTCGTATTTAACTTCTGGATAAATATTAAAAAGAAAATTTGCAATACTTTTTATATTATGATCAGTCGCCGTCATTGTCGGTATCAACGGTGTTCTGATTATAACTTTGTTTCTATATTCACTTTCTAAAATATATTCAATATGCTGTTTTATCATTTTTGATGAAACGTTAGTTAATTCCATGTGTCTCTTTTCATCAAAAACTTTTAAATCAATATATATTAAATCAAGATATGGGAGTATTTTTTTGATTAATTCTAATGATCCATACATAGTTGTTTCAATCGCAGTATGAATTTTCTCTTCTTGACAAGCTTTTAAAATCTCATACAAGAATTCTCCTTGCATAAGCGGTTCCCCTCCAGAGAATGTCACACCACCATCATCTCTAAAAAACACCCTATCTTCCTTGATTTTTTCCATTAATTGTTTTATATCATACGCTTCACTATCATAACGAATAGCATTACCTGGACAAGCTTTTACCAAATTATCAAAAGTTCCTTCATATTGCAAATTGAAATACGGACGATTATTTTCATATTTAATTTGATTTTTTTTAGAAAACTCCACACATCTTTGACAATGAATACAACTATTTTCAAAAAATATTAGTCTTCTTTGAGATGATAATCCTTCTGGATTTTGACACCATTTGCACCTTAATGGACATCCTTTAAAAAAAACTGTTGTTCTTAATCCATATCCGTCATGAACAGCAAATCTTTTGATATCAAATACTAAAGCTTTAGATATCTTCATAAGCCGTCCTTTCAATAATCTCATCTTGCAGCTTACCAGCCAGTTCTACAAAATAAGCTGTATATCCTGCAACCCGAATCGTTAATGACCTATGTTGTTCCGGATGAAGCTTCGCATCCAACAAATCTTCACGTCGTACTACATTGAATTGAATATGTGGAATTTTTAAATCTACAAATGCTCTTAAAAAGTTTTCAAATTTCATCATTCCTGTTTCAGTTTTAAAAAACTCTGGTAAAAATTTCATATTTAACAAGCCCCCATTTGTTGTATACGAATCCTTCATACGTGATACCGATTTTAAAACTGCAGTTGGTCCTGCCATATCTCTTCCATAAACTGGTGACATTCCACCATCAGCTAATGGTGTCAAAGCATTTCTACCATCAGGTGATGCACCTACATTTTCACCCATTGGAACATGAGCACTTACTGTATACATTCCGGTATGATATAGACCACCGCGATAATTTGTATAATCTTTCATTCTTTCCCTAAAATAACCAGCCCATTTAGCCCCTAATTCATCGACCCATTTTACATCATTGCCATACTTCGGTACTTTATTTAAAAGCATCGTTTGGATAATTTCATATCCTTTAAAATCTGCTTGTAATGCTTCTAATAATTCATGTCTGGTAATCATCTTTTCATCATATACGAGTACCTTGATTGCTGCAAGTGAATCAGCTAAATTTGCAATTTGTATCATCTGAATCCCTGAAAGATTGTATTTTGCCCCACCACGTGTTACATCTACTCCCTTTTCCAAACAAGAATCAATGACCGTTGATAAAAAAGCTGTCGGCAAGCAATCTTGATGAGCTTTTTCTACAACAATCTCAGCTTTCATCATTTTTTCTATAAAATAATCAATTTGTTTTTGAAAAGCATTTTCCAAATCCTCAAAACTCTCATAGGTTTCAATACTTCCAAGATCCAAACCTATTGGTTCATTAGTTAAAAGACATTTTCCATGATTCATAGTTAATTCCAGCGCTTTATTTAAATTGAACATTGCAGCATCAGACCAGCCCAAATTGTTTCCATGTGTCGTTAATTCAACACATCCAACAATTGCATAATTTCTTGCATCTTTTTCTTCAATACCTAAATCTTTAATCATACTATTTACAATTGCCTCATCATTAAAGAACTGTGGCATCCCACTACCTTTAGCAACTACTTTGATTGCTTCCTGTATTAGTTCATGTGAAGAATTTTTATTTAATCTTACTGATAAATTAGGTTGTGGTAATCCTAGATGGTATTGTGCTTTTAATAACAGTAGTGATAATTCATTATAAATATCGCATCCATTTTCATCAATTCCACCAATCGCTATATTAAATCCGATTGGAAAACCAGCAAAATATTTTGCACTGTGCTGATTCCTCAAATACACAATTTGATTAAACTTTAACCACAAACACTCTAATATTTCTAATGCCTCTTGCTTTGATATAATTCCTTTTTCAATATCTTTTTGATAATAAGGATAAAGATATTGATCCATTCTTCCAGGAGAAAATGATGATGCATTAGACTCCATGTGTAGAACAACAAATAAAAACCAAAGTGATTGTACAGCCTCATGAAATGACTGAGCAGGTCGACTAGCAAGATTTGCACAAATATCTGCAACCCTTTGTAAAGATTTCTTATTATCATCTTCCAGACTTTCCAACATTGTCAAAATATAATCATGATAACGCATCATAAAATGGCAGACACCTTCTAAAACAATAATTGTACATTCATAAAATTCCTTTTGATTTTCATCACAATTTTTTAACTTTTCATAAGCTTTTGTCATCAATCCTTTTGGTCCAAGCTCTAGCCAAGTCTTCGTATCTGGACAAATGTGTCCTTGAGCATGATCTTTTTGATTAATTTTAACAACTTTAGCAATTGCATTAATTTCCTCACCATAATTCTCTTTTATGACATCTTCCAATGAATGGTCTTGCCAATATGGATAAATTATCTCCTTAAATTCTTTTACATCTTCCTTTTTTATTCGGAATTTATCTTGTGGTCTTGTTGGTAAAGTCTCAAACTCTTTGTTAACCCAAGAACATCCACTTTCTGGAAATACTACTCCGTACCTAACACCTTTAGTGCGATTCCCAACAATCAACTCTTCTTTTTCTACGCCAATTTCTAATTCTTCTAATGCTGCTTTCAAAGATAACGCTCTTTTTTTAGGAATTGATAAGCTTTCATTTTCTTGATAAATCCTCGTTATAATTCGTGCCTGTTCAATTGAAACATAACGTGGTTCATTTAACATTTTTTCCTTTAATAAAGTAATTCTTGGAGTTTGTTCTAAATTATCCATAGCTAATTCTCCTCATCTCATTTTTTATCGTTTTTTATTGTTTGTAATTGAATTATAATACATATACAATATTTTTCAATATATTTTCAATAAAAAATAATAAAAAAGTGGCTTTAAACCACTTTATCATAAAATATCTAATCCATATTTATTAATAAGTTCCCGTTGTTGAAGCGTTACCGCCTTTTCACAAATAATTCCCGTAAAATCATCTATATGAGAAAAAACATAATTCCCGTCTAATTTTAATTTTGCCGTTTCAGCCAACATATAACTCTTTTTACTAGAATTAATCACTTGCTTTTTAGTTAATCCATCATCGATATCATAAGTTGTAATATTTCCTGAATGTAAGTCAATTCCAACCACACCTAAAAATGACAAGTCAAATTTATAACTCTTTATTTGGTCTATAGTAATTGCACCTAAGAATCCGTCTTTAGGATTATTAAATTCTCCACCAATAAAAATCAATCTTGCTCGACATTCACCTCTAAAAATATTGATTAATTCAATCATATTAGTTACAACCGTTACGTTCATATCACGCTGATAGATAAGTTTTGCCAACTCAATATTAATTGTTGAAATTCCTAAAAAAACCATTGTTCCCGGCTCAATTATTTCAACTGCTTTTTGAGCAATAAGCTTCTTTTCAGGTGAATTTAAACCAATTCGCTCACCGACATTAACACGATGAAGATTAGTTCGTATCTGTGTTGCTCCACCATGAATTCTCTTTAATTTTCCATTTTTTTCTAGTATTGTTAAATCTTTACGAATACAATCTTCGGTTACATTAAAATCCTTACTTAAATCTCTAACTCTTACTTGCCCTTCTAAATCTAGTTTAGCAATAATCTGATTATGCCGTTCTTGTTGTAACATCATGATCATCCCTTCTTTGTTAGTATTATGCCATTATTTAAAATAAAATACAATGACTATAAAATTTATAAATATGCCTAATACTTTTCAGCCCCTTTTTTAACTATCTTTTTATCCACTGTTTAGGTTATACTTAAGTAATTGAGGTCAAAGTTATTAATAAAATTATTAAACGTAATAAAATGATAAGTGTAAGGAGGGATTATTATTAGAACAATTGGCTGTTTAGTAAGTCACAAACGAATTTTAGTTGAATTTATTATTAGTATTTTGGGTCTGGATCTACTCTATGCCATTTTTTCAAACACATTCAAAAAGCTTAATTTTTTATCTACAAAATCCAGAATTGTATTCACCGACCATTATTTTTATGATGATTGCAATAATCATTGTCACTGCCGGTTACGGAAATCGACAAATTATTGTCATTGATAAAAAATATTTTAAATATTGCAGTAATCAAAATTTATGGTTTAATTACCAACAATTTTACCGCATTATTTTTAACTGGGAACCAACATTTGACATTCAAATACCGCTAGTTAATATTGCAAAGATTGCCCTATCATACAGTGATATTTATATACTATGCAATCAAATTTATTGAGGCTCAAGGCGTTAAAATCCAGGATTTCTATCACTTAAAAGAAGCTTTAGCTAATAAAGACATGCGTTTTGCTGAATATATTGAAAAAACAAGTAATCATTTTTAAAGAAATTACATCTATTCATGACCTGAAAAAAATTTTTCTCCACCCAAAATGGATAGACACTCAATTATATTTATCATTGATAATCAAGAATTAGTGTTCCTTTCATTAAGTTACCATCCTTTATGCTTTATTGGAAAAAAATGATTTAGAAACAGAGCTTAATCACGCTATTTCTTTGTTATTAAACCTGCATAAAAATATTGAACAAATTTTAACTTTTAAAATTGGGTATTCTTATATTCAAATAAAAATCAATCAAATAATTTGGATTGAATCATTAGTTACTATTTAATTATCCACACTCAGCTTGGTCAATATAAATTTCGAAAAAACTTAGTCAATTACTCGATGAATTAGCTGTTAATCAATTTATTCAAGTTCACAAGAGCTATATTGTTAATCAAAACCACATTGTTATTCGAAAAAAGTAATGAAATAGTTTTAAAAAATAAAATAGCTATTCCGATTGGTCGGAAATTTAAAAATACTAATTAAAATAAAAAAGAGAAATAGAAATGCCTATTTAGCATAATTTCTCTTTTTCGTTATAACTACTTTTGTCTATTTACTTCTCTTCTTTTCATTTCTAAAATTCCAATAATCACTAACAATGAAGCTGCCATAAAAATCATTGGTAACATTGATGAAGTGTCATCACCAGTTTTAACAATAGAATTATTTAATACATCTGGATCTTTATTTACTTCTGCTTGTGTATAGTCCTTAGCGACTAATGTATAGATTGAAAAACGATCAGTCTCAAAAGTAATAATATTTTCATTTGCTAAGCTAGATTTTAAGCCATTAGCTTCATTATCGTGCAGTCTAACTATTCCAAATTGACGGTTTTTCTTAATAAATTCACTAGGAATTGTCATAGATAATTTGATTGGAGACGCCATTTCACTAATTTCTACACCATTTATTTCTGGGATGATCACGTCATCTTTTGAATAAGCTGTAGCCGTAATAGAAATATCGTAATAAGCTAATATTTTCGCTCCATCCTCTAAAACTTTTTCAATCTTATCTTTCTGATCTATCGTTATGTCACTTTCTGTTAGATTTTTCAATGAAAGTTGAGCTTTAATAACAGTTCCCTCAGGTAAATTTCCTAAAATTTCTGCATAGTGTTTATTTAAATAACTCATCACGCTTGTTTGAACTACTTTTTGCGATTCTTCAGCAAGCTCTAATTTACTCCCACCTAAGTGCTCAACCACAGTTTCTACAGTTATTTTATCAGCAGGATCTTGTCCATTATCTCCTGAGTCACCACCAGACACACTTGATAATATTACTGCTGGACAATCGAATTCTATACTATTTTCAGCTTTATCATTTACATATACATATGTAATTTTTGCTGGTGTAAATTCTATTTCAAAATCTTTATTACTATCAATTCTAATTGTTCCTAAAGTAATCTCTTGCTGTTCAAATAACTTAGTTTTATTCGATAATAACAAATCAATTTTATTTTCGGAAAGATTATAATCATATATTGAAGCTAGTTTCTTTAATCCTTCGTCCAACATAAATGCATTTTGATATTCTTGAATTGATTTTGACGTATTAATAGATAAATGCATCGTTGCAATTTGACGTTCAAACATTTCTTGACTTAAATGTAGTTTTACTGTCAACTCATCGCCAGCTTGATTAGGTGTCAAAATAATATGTGGCTTATCTGTTGTAATTTCGTGTTCATTATCATTAATAGCATAAATATTAGTTGATAAAGATAAACACATTACTACAGCTATAAAAAATTGAAATATTTTTTTCATTATTTACCACCTCTCTTTTGATTTCCGATTGTGATTGAAGGTAATTCAGTTGGAATTTTCACTTCAAAAGAATCACTTACTAAACGTTGACCAGCATTTGTTTGAGCATCGTTAACGCGATACAACTCTGGTTTAATTGAGCCAGGAAGTTCAACTTTAACAAAATTTCCTTCATCATCTTGATATCCAAAGCTATTTTCTATGATTTTTCCATTTTCATCAGTTTCAGGAATTAAATAATAAATCCAAGTTCCTTCACTAACATCAGCTAGATCCCCATCTCCAGGATCTTCTGCAAAAATAGCTTGATAGCCACTTAAAATTTCATCTTTATTATATCTTAATTCCACAACATTATAAGCTGGATTTCCAGCATATGTTCCTGTAAAGATCAATGATCCCTTTGGAATTGTATTATTTGCATCTAGTTTATAATCACCGCTTAATATACCAATACTATTTTCTTGCGACATATCAATATTATCACCTGTTGGTCCTAAGACATCAATTTCCGATAAACTAATATCATTTTCATCAACAGCAACAATCTTAATATAACTACTTGAATATGAAACCAATGATTTATTATTTTCTAATTCATCATTAACAATCTGGCTAAAATATAATTTATTTTCTTCACCTGTTTTTAATGAGTCTTCTTTTACTAAAGTCCAGTTGTCCTTATCATCACTTACATAGATCTGTACTTGATTAAATGACGGGTTAGTTAATTTAACCCCGGTTATGTCAGCCAAAGTATTTAGTGAAACAATAAATTCACCTTGTTTTGTATCTGTACTCCCTTTATAAACATTTTGATAATTGTTATCAATTAAATCGTTTACTGCTTTTTGTTCTGGTAAACATGGTGTTGAATCTTCATCACCAACTGCTTCATCATTATCTGAAATAAGATTAGTTTCAATCAGCCATTGATCTTTATCAAGACTTCCATCATGAGAAATTTTGATTGGTTTTAAAGTCAACTCTGCAGTTCGATTTAATAATTTATCATATCCAATGATTGAATAAGTAAAAACACGATTATTAACAGTTGAAACAGTATCTGTAAATGTTGTTTCACCAGTTTCTGCATTTACAAATCCAACTGCTTGACCGTTTCTTAAAATTTCATAACCTAACATTGCTCCATCGACTTTATTTGTGTTAGAAATAGTTAATGTTACTTGATTACTATTTTTGTCATTTGATAATGATGCATTAATTTCAGTGTCTACAGACATTCTAGCTTTACCATCTAAACGATAAGCCATTGAATCGTCATCTAAATATTGTATTTTATCTGTTTCTGCTTCAAATTGGCTAATAAATGCTTTAGTTTCTTCATTTGGAATAATTCCCCATGCTGTAAAGAAATCTGTTAAATCTTTGTTAGCTGCTGCTGAAGCTAAACGTACAAAGTTTTGTTGAGCATCACTGTTTAATTTTAATGCAGTACCACCTTCAGGAATATTCACCTTCCCAGGATTACGAGCATAATAATCTACTCGAGCAAAGAACAATGAATTTAATTGTTCCTCGTGTGAATCATATAATTTATAATGATAATTTTGATCATAAGCTAAATGTAATTGCCAATACATTGCCAATTGTGTAAAGACATTACTTGACATTCCAACCGTATTTGAAGTTACTTTTTCATAAACATCTGGATATTTAAATCTTGTTGTATCATTAGAATCACGATTTTGTGATAATAATGAGAAATAGTTATTAGTTATTTCTGCAATTGCATAACTTCCTTGATTAATGTTATGTCCAATTTCATGGGCAATTCCCCAACCAAATAAAGAACCCGATAAATATTTTCCATTTTCTGCTGCTTCAAATGGAATTCCATTTGATAAACCAGATACTGAACCCCATTCAATTCCGATATGATTTCCACCAGCGTACATAAAAGCACCAGCAAACATTCTTTGATAACGGATATTTAAATGCTGAGCAGGATAGCGATCATTAATAGCAGCTGCATTTTCATTAAGCCCCTTATTTTGATAGAATAATTCCATCATTTGATCCATTGCATTTAATGAATTTAATAATTGATTTGCCTTTTCATCTAATGTTGTACCTTTTAAACCAGCCATGATTTGTTTACCTGATACTGAGTACAGCATATGATCAAGCATAATCTCAGTAGCTCCTAAAATACAATTTTTCTCGTCATAATCATAGTTAACACTATTGTCATCACGATGAAGTTCTTCGTGTTTTGAAGCCATTTTATTAATTTGTGTTTGTAAACTTTGAAGATAAGTTTTTACTTTTTCTAATCGTTCATTTTCATCACTAACTTGATATAAATCTAATGTAGCAATCTTTTCACCGCCTGATACTCTAACAGCAATCTTTTCATTAGAATTACCAGTATATTGAACATACACAGATCCACCTTTTTCAACTCCGATAGACTGTAATTCTTTCATACTGATTTCATTTTTACCAACTTTTAAGCTAATTGGACTACTAACAAACGAAGCTGATTCAGCATGATATTGCGAATATACAAGTTGTAAATTCACAGCTTGTCCATTACGTTTTCCTTCTTGACCTACATAAACGATAAATGTATCACCAGGATATGTAACATATCCTAACGGTTGCCAAGAGTTTAATCCTCCAAATCCAAGGTTTCCTTGTTTACTTGCTGCAATTCCATTATGAATCTCTTGAATATTTTGTAGTGCAGTTCCCTCAACAACTTGTCTTGCTTGATTAAGCTCTAACTGAATTAAATCTTTAAATGGATGTAATTCTTGTGATACCTCGTCAGGTGTATTCAATCTAGTTTGTAAATCATCAAGCATTGTAGAAGTAACATCATCTCTTACAGTTAAATGGAATGAATCTGTAAATAAAGCATTGACATCTTCTTCTAATGAATCATAGTAATAAAAATTAAACTCTGAAATACGCATTGTTCGATTTGAACTTTGTACTCCAAATCTAACTTTATTAGTTTTTATTGGTTTCGCAAGATGAGCGATAAAATAAATTCTTCCGTTATCATCTGTTTTTCTTCTGAAAGCATCGATCGAAGCATCTACTTCTTTACCACTTTCATCATAATATGAAATTCCAATATTATTAATACTACTATCATTAACTGGTCCAGCAAATGAAATATAGTTCATTTCATAGGTATCATCAAATTCAAACGTCAAACGCCAATTACGGTGATAACTAACTCCAAAATCCCAGTCATTGATTTGTAGATAAGAATCATAGTTATCATCTACTAAAGCTAAAGCGCTATTAGTTGTCGTACTCACTTCATCTAACGGGCTATTTACGATTTCTGTAACTCCATTATTTCCGTAGTAAACATTATTGATATGATTTGATAATTTCCCTTCACCATTTGAAGTATTAAGCAATTTATATTGTGGTAATTGAGCAGGTAAAATATTAACCGTCGTTGCTTCACTTACTAAAGAAGCTGGCCCTGTACCTTTTTTATTATTACCAGTAACATATACTTCATATTTAGTATTATCCTTTAAAGAAGTGATTGTATATGAGGTTCCTTCGTATTTACTTACAGCCTCAATATACTCTCCATTCCCCTTTTCACGATAAAAAACATTGTAAGAATCTGTACTCTTCATATCTTTCCAAGATACATTAATCGAGCGATAAGCACCAACTGCTTTTACATTATCAGGTGCATCAGGAACTTTTGAAGCTTGTGGTGTAGCCTCAACTGCAGCTGAATAATCTGATTCCCAAAGTGAATTTTTATCAGCATCATTAATCGCTTTAACACTAATTTTATATGTTTTACCATTTAATAGATCTTTATCGTTAAATGATTTTAAATTAAATGAATTGACATTAGAGGCATGCTCCTCAGTCTTACCATTATAGGTTATTTTTACTTTATAACCTGTAACGTTATTTAATGCATCCCACTTAATATAGAGTTCTTCATCTAACTCATCAACTGTAATTCCTGTCGGAATATCTAATTTTGGAGCAGGAATATGATCTTCCATCCCATTTAAAAACTCTACTTTAGAAATTTCTGCTAATGATTTAGAAGATGTTCCTGTTACTTTAATCGTAACTTTTTTTACTGCAATTTGAGTTCCTAAATCAATTACAATTGATCCATCAGCCTGAACGATTGCTTGTCGTGAAGCCATGCGAGCACGTGATTTAGCTGTACTGATAACTGCTTCTATCTCTTCTCCATTCTCAGCGACAACAATTACACTACCTTCTGTTATTGCATTTTCTTTAGTGCCTTGAATCGTCAACTGTGTAACTGCTACTGGCTTTTTAACTTCAAGACTCATTTGAATCGGATTACTTTGTGAAATTTCTTCATCTTTTTCCGGCTTTAACTTAAGCGTTTCTTCTTGAGCTGTCTCACTAAAAATATTTTCTATTTTTCCCTCTAAAGTTCCTTGTAACTCATCATTATTTACTGAGACATTGTTTACTAACAATGGCTGAGTTTCAATAACTGGTTCCAATCTTGTAACTTGAGTAGTTCCATTATCACTATAAGCATATGTAAAAGTGTGTAAATCTAATAAATCAATTTTATTATTATCATCAATATCTAATAAAGAATTAGAACTATCATTATTAAAAATGGCAGTAGATAATATTTTTTTATCTTTGCTATCAATTTTACCATCCTTATTAAAATCACCATATGCAAATGTACCAAATCCATTGCCTTCAATATTATCAGCAACTGAGTTTGTATTGACATACTTTACAGTAGTTTCATTGTTATTAACAACAACCTCTTTACTAACAGTTTCATAACCATCACCTTGAATTGTCAAAGTATATGTTCCATTAACAATATTCTTAAATTCAAAGATTTGACTATTTTCTTTAGTCGAATCTAATTCTCCAGTGTAAGTTTGTTCAATATTAGCTAATTGTGCTGACAAAGTACTAATATTCTTTTTAAAATACTGCGTATTAATAATCAGTTTTACTTTACCCGTTATTGAAGAATTCTTAACATCAGCTGTTTTTTCTGGCGACGTTGATTCATTATTAACTGTTTTTTCATTAGTTATCATTGAAGAATCGTTTTCATTTTTTGTTGATTCACCATTTGTAACTGATGTAGTTATTTCTTGCCCCTGACTTTCATTATCAGCATAAATAGTTAACTGTGTTGACCCCAGCAAAACAACTACGACAAGAAAAAAAGCAAGTATTTTCTTCATTGTAATTCTCCTTTCCTATTTGTTATTTTTGTCCATTTAATGGGCTTAACTCGCATTGCAAATCAATGTTACGTTATTTATTTTTACTGTGCTGTTTCTATTTTATGCGCACAAAAAAATGCACACATAAAAATAGCGTACACATACACGAATGAATGCAACTGGCTGCCATATCATAATTGATGAAGGCCCTATAGCTTTGCGTACTTCTTTTTTCAAAGAGTTTGCCATATTTATGAACGCCATGATTATACAATGACTATGTGATAATGTCAAAAAGTTTGCTTAAAAAATGTATTATAAAAAAAACAATTTTATTTTCACTAAAAAAACCTCCAAAACCAAAATAATCACCTTTATATCATGTTATTTTTATTCCAACTCCTCTACTATTTTAAAATCATATTTTTACATATATTAAAAATTAACTCATAAAAAGTGTTTTATCCTTTGAGTTATTGAACTAATAATAACTTTTTGAAAATAAATACAATTTCCCAGGTAATAAATTTCGATATTTATTTTATATAACAAAAAAATGACTAGTTAAATAAGCTGGTCATCTTTTCGTTATATTATTTATTACAGTTAATCACCGATTAAAAGACTAATTTCTTTATTTTCCCAATAATATTATCAACTTAAGACCAGATCTTTTAAACAATTTATCAATTAGAATTGAAGCCTCAAAGGCAGTCCCGGATGTCCTGAATTTGCCTTTTCAACAGTATCAGCGCATAATGCTCTAATGGTACTGACTGTTTTTCTATCAACTGCTTCCATATTAGCCTCCAAATACTGCTCGATAGTCTTTTTGGAATTTTTCAATCCCCTCAGCAGACAAAGGATGTTTCAGCATTTGTTCAATAACACTGTAAGGAACAGTTGCCTGATCCGTTCCGGCTTTAGCACATTCGATAACATGACAGGCGTTTCTGACACTGGCTGAGATGATCTGCGCTTTGATATCATGCGTTTTGAATATTGCGGCAATATCTCTGATCAGCTGCAGTCCGTCCATCGAGATATCATCGATTCTTCCAACAAATGGAGAAACATAAGTTGCTCCGGCTCTGGCTGCCAGGATTGCCTTTTGGACTTTGTTGCTTTAAGGCAACTCATCCGCTTAATATGATTTGTTATTTAGTTCATCTCCTTTGAGCAACGATTCGCTATTACTTCTGCTCTCCCACACCTCACGATGTGAAACTTGCAAATCACTATATGATTCGTCGACAACTACGCTCACGAGAGACTTTCACCCTAGATATATGGCATGCCCATCACACTTAAAAACTGTTGACTTTTCTACTTTGCCGTCAATTTTTAATGTTTGTTTTTAAATAAAATCAGCGCCTGCTGCATCTTATAAGTACGATAAAAATCAGTCAACATCATAATAACTACATACCCTAAACAAAATAACATGTATAAATTAGTTTTTATAAATAAACAAACGATCATTCCAATAGCTATCACTGTTAATGTTACTTTAGGATATTCAATTAAATCAATGATTAGATAATGCCATGCCTCTAAAAAAATACTGATTAAAAGGGCCAACAAAAAATATAATATAATCACTTGAAAATTAGTATTTACAATCACTGTAGGAGTAATTAGATGCCTAAATAATAAGATATAAATAAAGCTCAACGATAGATTTATGCCTATTCTTTCTAGCACTTCAATCACCTTATTTCTAACCTTTCTTTAAATTTCTTCAAATAACTTCTTGTTAGGACTAGCATGATTCCATTTTGCATATACAAGGTATAACGAGAATTCAGTTCAGGCAGCATATACTCAATATAATTAATATTTACAATTATTGACCTATTTATCCGAATAAAGATATATTTATCTAATAATTGCTCTAATTCATATAGTTTATAATGACATAGGTACTGACATGTCTGTGTGTTTAAATAGACCTCTTTAGAAAATCCTTCAATATAGACAATATCTTGATAATTAATCCTATATATCTTCTCAGCAAGATAACCAATTAAATACCGTTCGAGCATCTCATTTAAATCACTTTCAACACTTTTTAAATTATTGAGTGTAAAAGTATAATGTAACCCTGCATATTCTATTCCTTGTTCCACTAAAATAATATCTAATTCTTGATAACGAGCAAAAAATGTTTCTAATTTTTGACGATGTTTCTCATTACATATTAATTTCAATTTTTTAGCTCCAATTGATATAACAATGTTTTGCTTTTATTATTTTCATCATATAGAATTATTTTTAGCTCATTATCGTTTTTAATTGGTATAACACATGGTAAACCAGAAATATAATTGTTCTTAATTTTTTCATTATAATACAGCTGATATTCATGATTTCCCTGAATCAAATATGCTTTCAGTATTTTAAAATTAGTATTTTTTAAATGAATGTCTGGTTTCTTTAATACATTATTTTCACTAGTAATATCGATAGTATCATCCGGCAATACTGAATTATCATTAACTTTAATACTCACTTGTTTAGAAATTTCAATGAGTTCATCACGAATATAAATACCTGGGTATGCAACAGTTTTAGTATTGGTCGTTTTAAGTGTTCCTGTTTTATTATTACTCTCATTCCAAATAGAACAATATTCAATGATCACATCATCATTTCGATAAGCATAAATCGCATAATTTGTAAAAACACTTCGATCCTCTAAACGATACATTATCGGATCAGATAAAAAAGTTATTCCACCTATACTCATGATCAAAGCTATGATTGCAATTAGCCAATATGTTTTCTTTCGTGGGTGAACTCGCTTGATTAAAATTTTCGTATATCGCTCACTTAAATACTGATTTATCTTATTTAAGTGATACGTAATGCAGCAAGCCTTATAAAATATATATCCATAGATTCCAATCATAGAAAACCATAGTAACGAAACGAATAAAATATTTAATATCGGAAATGATAAAATAAAATTGATAATTATAAAGTTTTTAATATGTTTTTGATATTTTTCAATTTCAATATAATCGCTACTTATTCTCTCAATTCCTTTTAATACAAAATATAACATTGCAAAACTAATCAATCCTTTAACAAAAACAAATTCATTAAAATCAATACCTTGGTTCAATAAAAATTACTATACATAAAGCTATTGTTAAAATTAATGCATAATCAAGATACTTTTCTCTTAACCGTTTACGGATACATAAAAGTCCTAAAATCATCAAAAGAGCCGAAATATAGACAGGAATTAAATTTACATCATTGATCGTTAATTTAAGACCATACATAAAAATAAATGCTAATGCGATTAAACCAATTCCCATAATTATTACCTCTCTCTACTTCAAGTATATCTAATAATTTAGATTGTTTCATGCCTTTTGGTCTAAATTGCATTAAATTAGCCTGAATTACAAAAAAATCACAGTAAATACTGTGATTACCAACGTTTTATAATTACATGCAGCTTAGCTAGATCCATCTCTAAAATTTTACCAATTTCCTTTTTTAAATAAACTTCATTTAATTTTGTCTTGGCAATAAATTCGTTATTATTCTTTTCAAATTGAGCTAATTTTTTAAATCTCTCATCTTCACATAAATCATAATAATAGCCATCGTCAAATGATACAACTAAAATATACTCATGTGGTTCTTTATTACTACGGTGACTATACCAATATACAAATAATAAGATTAAAATGATTGCAACCGCCCCAATAATATAATAAATATTCATTCTTCTACCTCCGACTATATCAATTTAACTAAAAAAACTTTACCTTATTATTAGTAACAAATTTGACTTTGAATAATTTTTTTACTTAATCATCTAAATTATAACATTTTATAAAAAGAAAATCCCGTAGAATAATAACATTCTACGAGATCTGGGAAGTAATTCATTTACTATTTATATTCTATCATATGATAAGTATTTTTTCTACCAATCCAGCTTTAAAAACAAACTACCCTTTTAGTTTATTCCGCTGCTCCATTTCTCTTTTTACTAGAATACTTTCATAATTATCTATTTTATGCTTTAAATAGCTGATGATCGACTGTAATTCTTCAACTTGTGCTTCTAAATTTCCTAATTGTTCGATCATAATATCTTTTCTTTGAGAAATCGTATGCTCTCCTTCATTAAATAAATCTACATACAACTTTATTTGCTCAATTGTCATTCCAGCAGCCCGCATACATTTAATAAAATTGATTCGACGCAAATCCGGTTCCTGATAATCTCGATGACCACTAATATTTTTTGCTACAGGATTCATTAATCCAATTTTTTCATAATATCGTAATGTTGTCGAACTAATCCCAAATTTTTTACTAACTTCTGCAATTGTCATTTTCATCACCCTCTTTATATAATTATAAGTCATAATTTGTAGACCTTCAATTTTTATTTTAATCGATAAATCTTCATTTGAGCTAAGCAAAGAATGACACCAACTATTTGCATTAATGCCCCAAGATAAAAAATCATCCGATAACCACTAAAGGCAGCAATAATTCCCCAAACAACTGAACCAATTGCATACCCAATATCCATTGCAGCATAATATGTCGCATTAGCAATACCGTTTTTACTTTCCGGCATTCGCTTAATTAAAAATGTATTAACAATCGGGGCAACAGCTCCAGTTGCAAATCCAGCAGGAAGCGCTAAAAACAGGAGTTGGTACATCCTAGTTACTTGACCAATTAAATATACACTAATAAAAAATAATAAAGAATTTAATAACAACATTTTGAACTCACCAAAATGAATAACTAGTCTATTCATAATAAAACGCGAACTAATCATTCCAATTGCATTTACTGAAAAAAACATTCCTGCTCCAGCAAATCCAAGACTAATTGCATATAGAGAAACAAATGAGGTAATTGCACTTTGCGTCAAGGAATTAAAGAATAATACTAAAATCGGAACAATTAAAATAAGCCAATTAATAGTTTCTTTCTCTTTATTTTGATTTTCTATGCTAACAATTGATACATCTTTACCCAGCAGCATTAACCCAAAAGTTAAAATACAAATTAATAATGAAACAATAAAAAGCAATTTAAAGCGATCATAATTAGCTCCTAAAATACTATAAGCAATCGATGGTCCTACTACCCCTGTTAAACTGTTGGCAATAGAAGCATAACTAACCCCTTCTAATAATCGATTAGGATGACACATTTTGGCAACATATGTACTAGCCCCAGTTGAAGCTATTCCAAACCCAATCCCTTGCATTATTCGATAAATAATCGCCAATTCAATTTGCTTACAGTCAATAAAGAAAAATGCTGCAGCCATCATCAACGTTATACCACCTAATATTACTTTTTTACACCCAAATTTATCTAACAAAATACCCGCAATAAAACGAACACACAAAGCTGCCAAAGTAAAAATTGATGTCATCAATCCTGCGTATGTATCTAATCCAGTTAAATTTTTAGCAAAAATCGTTAGAACCGACAATACAATATTGGAACAAAGGCATATTGCGAAAAGAATTATTACTGATAATAGATACTTTTTTGTCCAAAGTTTTTCTTTCACGACTATTTTCCTACTCGTTTAGCATTATCAGAATTTGGATCCCAACGTTCTGCCTTTAAATCCATATTATCTAATGCTCTTTTTATATTTTTCAAATCAACCTCATCTAAAATAACTTTGCTGGCTTTAATATTTTCTTCAATCCGACTTAGCTTTCGACTTCCTGGAATAGGTACGATCCAATCACCTTGAGCCATTACCCAAGCTAAAGCGATTTGAGCTGGAGTTACCTGTTTTTCTTTTGCTAACTTCTTGATCAATTCAACTAGTACTTGATTTATTGCCATATTCTCTTTTTTAAATCGTGGTTGTTTACTTCTAGTATCATTTTTAGAAAAAGTTTGATTAGGGTCGATCGTTGCTGTTAAAAATCCTTTACCTAATGGTGCAAATGGAATAAATCCTATTTTCAATTCCTTTAATGTATCAAGTAATCCATTTTTTTCAGGTTCTCTAAAAATCATCGAATACTCACTCTCAACTACTGTAAGTGGGCAAATAGCATGAGCTTTTCTTATTGTTTCAACGCCTGCTTCTGATAATCCCCAATGCTTTATTTTTCCTTCCGCCATCAATTCTTTCATTGTTTGAGCAACAAGCTCAATCGGTGTTTTAGGATCAACACGATGTAAATAATATAAATCCACATAATCTGTTTTTAAACGTTTCAGTGATTCTGATAAAGAAGTGCGAATTACTTCAGGACGTGCATCTAAAACCTGCTTTCCATCAATCACCTTGATTCCACACTTAGTTGCGATCTGATAACTATCACGGGGATAGATACTCAATGCCTGTCCAACTAAATCTTCATTATATAAAATTTCTCCTGTTTCACTAACACCTTGATAACACTCTGCAGTATCAAACATTGTAATTCCTGCTTGATAAGCACCGCGAATTACTTCAATCATTTCTTTTTGATCACTCGCATCACCAAAACCATGGGTCATTCCCATACATCCTAGACCAATTGCTGATATTTCAAAATTACTACCGAGTTTTCTTGTTTCCATTTTCTCTTCCTCCAATATCTTTGATAAATACATCCTAATACTTAGAGTCAACTATAAGTCAATAGTTTTAACTAAAAAAGAACAACTCCCTTATTCATAAAATTAATAGATTGTTTTTCGTAAAATACATTATTTTACTCGTTTTACTAAATAGATATAAATGTTGATAAATTTAAGCAAATAATCTTGAAAAATTAACATATAATGGTACAATACATACGGTCTTAAATATACAAGCTGATTACAGGGGGAAAAGCCAATGAAAGCATTTTCACAAATGAACAATAATGAGTTATGTGAATTAAAAAAAGAATTAGAAAAAAGATATCTTGATTTCAAAGCAAGAGATTTAAAATTAGATATGTCACGCGGTAAACCAGCTAGTGAACAATTAGATTTATCACTCGGTTTATTAAAACAAGAAGATTATATGATTGATGGTATTGATTGCCGTAATTATGGTGGCCTTGAAGGTTTACCAGCAATGCGAAGATTCTTTGGTGAATTATTAGATGTAAATGAGAAAAATGTTATTGTAGGTGGAACGTCTAGTCTAACATTGATGTATGACTATCTTAGTCAAGCTATGTTATTCGGTGTCATGGGAAATACTCCATGGTCAAAGTTAGATAAAGTAAAATTTTTATGTCCAGTTCCTGGATATGACCGTCACTTTGCTTTTTGTGAACATTTCGGAATTGAGATGATCAATATTCCGATGAATAGTGATGGTCCTGATATTGAGACAATAAAAAAACATCTTCAAGATGAAAGTGTTAAGGGAATGTTCTGTGTTCCTAAATATTCTAATCCTCAAGGAATCACATATAGTGATGATATTATTAAAGCAATTGCCAGTTTAACACCAGCAGCAAAAGATTTTAGAATTATATATGATAATGCTTACTGTGTTCATGATTTGAATGAGCATGGCGATACCCTTTTAAATATATTTAACGAATTGCCTAAATATCAGCATGAAGATATGGTCATCATGGTCGCTTCAACATCAAAAATCAGTTTTGCTGGAGCGGGTGTATCATGTATTGTTGCCAGTGAAAATAATATTGTGGACATAAAAAAAAGATTAACGATTCAATCTATCTCGCAAGATAAAATGAATCAATTAAGGCATTTGAACTTTTTTAAAGATGTTGCTGGTTTAAAAGCTCATATGAAAAAACAAGCAGTTTTATTAAAACCTAAATTTGATTGTGTAATCGAACACTTAAATAATGAATTAGGCGGTAAAGGAATTGCTTCATGGATTGAACCAAATGGCGGATATTTTATCAGTCTCGATGTAATGCCTGGATGTGCTAAACGAATTGGGGAATTATGTAAAGATGCTGGTGTCGTTTTAACAACTATCGGAGCAACTTACCCATATGGAATCGACCCACAAGATACTAACATTAGAATTGCTCCATCATATCCTTCAGTTGATGAATTATCAAAAGCCGCTGAACTACTATGTATCTGTGTGCAATTAGCTTGTTTAGAAAAACTATTAAAATAAACTTAGCGAAAGGAAACTTATTCCTTTCGCTTTTTATTTCTTAATTTTCCAATTACAGCCATCACTATTAATGTGAGAGCAGTAATAATATATAAATTCCCCAAAATAAAATCTAAACCATTATTATTTACATGAATCATTAGATTTGGACAAATAACTGAAAAAATTAAAAATACTGTACCGAAAAATAAACCTTTTACTAGACTCGCTGATACATCATTTTGATGACATGACTCTTTAATATTCATCTTCATCAATTCTTTTTCATCAATACTATCATAATAGAAGATTGCATCATTATTAAATTCATCATTAGCGTAATTATTTTCAAAATACTGCCATCCCAAATTTTGATATTTACGTTTGATTAATACTAAGTCACTGGAATCAACAATATAGATACGTTGCAAATCCTTTTTCTTTTTAAATTTTAATACATCTAATCTTAAAGGTTGAAAAAGACCAAAAGGAATAATAGTTTCCAAAATATAATTATGCTGTACTTTTTTATTTAAATACTTCTCTAGTTCCTGACTTCCTAAATAAAGCTTGATCCTCATCATTTCAATCATTCCTTTCAATTATTAGATAATATTGCATTAACTTTAACAATCTCATTAAAATATTCATCTCGTGTTAGACCATGTCGATTTAAAATTTTATCGATCTTACCATCTTTCATATATAACATTTTAGTTGAATACGAGGCAACAAATGCATCGTGAGTCACCATAATAATTGTTGTTTGAGAATCATGGTTGATTTTCGAAAATAATTCCATCAATTCTCTAGAATTATTACTATCAAGATTACCAGTTGGTTCATCAGCAATAATTATTTCAGGTTTACTAATTAGGGCTCTTGCAATTGCCGCTCGCTGCTGTTGCCCACCAGAGCACTCATATACATGTTTATCGAGTATGTCCTTAATACCTAAAATCTGTGTAACCTGCTCTAAATTTTCCTACCATTCTTTTTCACCGATACTATTTATAATTAACGGAAAAAGAATATTTTCACGAATCGTTAAAGAATAAAGTAAATTATAATTTTGAAAAATAAAACCTAACTTTTTCTTTCTAAATTTTGCCTTTGCTGCCCCACTCATCCCAACAATACTTGCACCTGAAATATTAACAATTCCTGAAGTTGCTTTATCAATTGTTGATAAAATATTTACTAAGGTCGTTTTTCCAGAACCAGAAGGCCCCATAATACAAACAAATTCATTATTTTTAATTTCAAAACTAAGATCATCTAAAGCAATTTTTGGTGAAGGACCTAGTTCATCATATATTTTCTTTAAATTTTTAACTTCAAGCATAATATTTGTCATTTTTAATTTCCTCCTTTCTTTCATATAGAATAATCATTTCTGCTAACATATAAGGAATTAGATATTCAGCCATAATAATAAAAGTTGTCATTATTCCCATTCCCTGATTAAAATAAAAGACAATAAAAATATTAAAAATATAAATTATTGACAATATCCAAAGATGACGAAAATAATATTTTATTTCCTGCATATAAACAAAATCAATTTCTGCTCTTGCAAAGCCAAGTTGATAGATGGCATGAAAGTGTTCTCTTCTTTGTATATGATCAATTTTAAAACGATTTATAAGCGTCAAACTCAATAATATATTGGTAATAACAAATGCAAGATGCATCTCAAAATTGAACAAACTATTATCAGTAGTCCCACAAATGAATGGCACGATTCCGATCATTGCTACCATTAAGATTAAAATAAAAGATTTTGACTGTTGCATAATCAAACTTACATCTTCTTTAATTAATAGGTCTTTTGCCGTTTTGCAGTACTTTAAAGCATTTCTATTATAGTGATGTGGTAAATAATGCCGAAACACTCCATAGGCACCGACTGCCCCAAAAAATGAAAATAAGATATATCCACCAACTTGATTATTTCCAGTATACATACATATTAAGCCAAATATATAAATAAGAGGATAAATCCCATCCGGCGGTTTTATTGCACGAGTATCTTTTTTATAACTAATTATATTATGATTTTCAAGTAATTCTGTTATTCCAGTACGCATAATAAAACCACTATTAAATAACATAATTACCAATATCATCGCTAAAATTACTGCTAATCCCTGCATCAAAGCATCAAAACTAAGGACAAAAATATTTGCATCAACACTTAAAATTTCGTATATCACCATTTTAACAATTGGACTTATTCCCAAAAAAACTATAATTCCAATCATTGAAGAAAAAAGGACAATACATAATACTTGAACCAAACTGTATATAGTTCGTTTAAAAAAGCTTAGCCCTGATAAGACAGTTAACCCCATTTCTCTAGATTTAAGTCTAATAAAATAATTGCTTGAATATACCATTAAAACGACACACATAAAGATCATAAAAAACGTTAATAACGCATTATATAAAAATTGAATATTTAAAAAATCTAAATTACCACTAATCTCTGGTGATTTTAAAATTTCCATAAATAATAAACAAACAGTTACTGTTGAAGCTATACAAATACATAAATCAACAGCACTCTTTTTTTCTAACTTTAATAATAAGTGCAATGCCATTTTAATCATCTTTACAATTTCCTCTTTTTATTAACTTTGTAAAACACTTATTAATACTTTTGCTAGCTCTTTTGAATATCTCAGTATATGGTGTTTTTAAAGCTTTAAATTGTTCATTTACAAGTTTATCAATACTATGCTCATTATCCTTTAATTCTTTTAATGGATAAATATAACTCTCTTTCATAATTGAAATATAATTCTCACGAGGATTATCTAAATTATATTCTTGGGACCAACTGCTAAAATGTTTATTTAAATATTTATTTAACATTACTGGATCATTTCTATCTCGATAAATTCTAATAAGACCTAATGGATCATTGATCGGAACAGATAATGAAACTATATAATTAAATAGATTATTTATCTGACTATTATTCATTATTTGAAAAGAATACGTATCACTAGTAGTATGAATATCAAGATCAACATAATAATTCAAAAAGAAATATGCCTTACCATCACACCCCTTTGAACTACACATCGATAAATCAATCTGCATAATGTCATTACAATTAATTTTCACTTCATTAAAACAAAATTCATTTTGATTAATCAACAGACCCTCGTATTCATGATTTATAGAATTATCAAAAATAACCTCTACTTTATGCCGTTGTATATATGCTTTAATTTTTTCATCAATATCTTTTAACTCAATTTGTAATTGTTCAATATACTCCTGTTTTCTTTCAAGTACATATCTAATTGAAAGTTCACTATTCATTATTAGTTTTATCTCATCAATGGATATTTCCATTGAACGTAATAGTAAGACCATTTTTAATGTATCAAGATCTTTAGATGAATAATTCCGATAATTATTTGCATCTCTTTGACAAACAACTAAGCCTTCTTTTTCATAATAAATTAGTGTTTGTTTAGTTATGCCAAAAATCACTTCAACCTCGTGTGTTGTCATAATAAAACCTCCCTTCTACCTAACATTTAACACTATATACTAAGAATACAGTCAAGGATTATTTATCAAACAACTCAATTAATTGCTTTTTAAAACTATTTCCAATTGGTAATATAGAACCATCTACCAGTTCTACGCAATTTGCAGCGATTTTAATAACAGCATGAAGATTAACAGCATAAGATTTATGGATTTGAATAAAATTTTCATTTTTCATTTGGCAGACAAACTCGCTTATATTTTTTCTTTCAATATATTCACCACTATTAGCATGAATATGAATGTAATGTCTAAAGGATTCAACATAATTAATTGAACTTATTCTTACTTTAGAAATAGTTCCGCTATTTTGAATTTGATAAGTTTTAAATCTTTTTACCATGACATCACCAAGCTGACTCATGAGATTATCAATATCTTCTATAAATTTATTGGTTCGAATATAATTAAAGGCTTCTAACTCATAACCTTTTTTTATTAGCTCTAAATCTTCTAAACCAATCAATACGATGATTTGCTGATAATCCTCTAAACGAATCCTCTTTAAATTTTCAATTTCAGCAATATTTTTAATTTCCATCATATAAACATCATAATTAACTGCTTCTTGGTAATCCATGATTTGTAGATCATCACATAACTTAAGCAGTTCTATTTTTAAGATATTTTTGATATCTTGATTTTTTATTGCCATTGCGATCCTAATCATGATGAACCCCGCTTTCAATTTCATCGATATATTGAGATACCATACGTTTAGGATTAGCAATAACTTCTAATAAATTATATGGATCATTAAGCGTTATTCCAAGAGACTCAATATGTTTACAAGCCATTACAAACTTTTGTGATTCTCTTGTATAAAGTGCTTCTAGTTCTACAGTAGTACCATCTTTCATTGTAATTGTAAAAGTTATAGGATGCCCAATTAAACCAAAAGGAAATATTGGAACATCATGCCAACCTAAATCAATCCTATCCATCTGTTGAACTTTTAAAGCGAGGAAATAGCTATTTTGCTGTTTAGGAAGATAAAAAGCTTTGATTCTAGCTGTAAATTTTCTAAACGAACTATATTTAAATACCTCTTCATCGATACTCCACCACATTCCAGAGCTATAAATTATTGGACCAGCAATAAAAAAATTAATAATTAAAATAACAAGGCCTAAAAAAATTCCATTGATGATTGAAGCATGGTATTGAACTTCAAATACAATCAACATTGTCGCAAATGGTACCCATATCAACATATTGACAATAGCTAAAATCCTTCGCGGTTTTCCGATTACATATTTTTTCACGTCCATCTCCTCCTAATTTTATTTTATCTAATTATTATTAAAATGATATACTTATGGCACGTATTGAGATTTACTGGCACAAAAAAAGATTAATGATTCTGCTCATTAATCTTTAATACGATTTTTTCGATATTCTAGGAAATCATTAAAGAACATCCGAATTACACAAATTAACGGAACTCCTAAAAACATTCCCAAGAATCCAAAGAGACTCCCAAATATGGTAATTGAGCAAATAATCCAAAATGGTGATATTCCTACACTATCGCCTAAAATGCGCGGTCCTAAAATCAAGCCATCAAACTGCTGTAACGCAAAAATGAAAAGAGCAGTCCAGATTGCTGGCATTATCCCATTTGTTAATAATACGATAAAAACTACGGGCACCCCACCTATGAATGGTCCAAAATAAGGAATCATGTTGGTAATAAAAACAACAAAAGCTAATAATGGGAAAAACGGTAAGCCCATCAGTCCAAATCCGACTAGTGCAATCAATCCAATAATGACTGAATCAATGAATTTCCCATAAATAAAATTACCAAAAATACGATGTGATTTAATCGCATAACCATGAATTAAATTCAAATTTTCTTGACTAATAAAACAAAGCATAAAACGATCAAAAATACGTGCAAGTTTTTCTGCTTCAATCAAAATATATGGACAAAAGATCAAGCCCATCAAAATAGTTAATAACGTACTCCCCGTTTTACCTGCAAAAGCAATTACTTCCATAAAATCATTTGCGCTAAGACTTTTGATAGAATCAACAAAAGTCTGCTCCACCTGGATAATCGTTCCTGCTAAATTAGGATCTTCAAAAGAACTATTTATCGATGCTTCAAAACTCTTAACATATGTATCAATATTTTTAGCAAATTCTACTGCATAATCCATAACCATAGGAATTAACCAGGTCAATAACAAAATAATCATTAAAATTACTGCCAAGCTCACTAATAAAACACTTAATACACGTCTATGCTTTTTCAAAAATGAGCTTTGACAGTTTTCAAACAGTTTAGTCACCATCTGTACTAACGGCTCTAAAAAATAGGCTAGTACCCCACCTATAATAATCGGGAAGCACGCATTTAATAATACCGAAAACCATGATGGTTCAAATACCTTATAAACAACTATTAACAAAATTCCGATTATTAACAGTCCACTATATTGTTTTAATTTATCTTTTTGCATTTATAATTCTCCTTAGATAGTTATCCTAATTATACCATAATTATGCAGGCATTTCCCCTTTTTATTCCACTTATCCAAAAGTTGCTCTATATACGACAACGTCATTACTTCATAAACCTCTTTACTAACTAGATCATATAAATGGAAATCATCATTAATAACAACTAAAGTTAGACCGTATTCACTTAATTTTTCCAAAATAAAACCCTCCTCAATGCAGTTTATGCATTAAAAGAGGGAATATTACTCATATACATGATCAAACTTAAAGAAAGCATTACACCGCCAAATACATCACTAAAATAATGGACTCCCAAATATATACGACTTAATGTCACAAATAATATAATTATTATACATCCGCTGATCAATAACTTGCGATATTTCAACTTACTATGATACAAATAATAAATAAATAATCCATATAGACAAGTTATTGCCATTGCATGTCCACTAGGAAAACTATAATTAGTTTCGTTGACTAAATGCACAACACTTGGTCGAGGCCGCTTAACAATAAACTTTATAATTCGATTAAGCAGCTGCTGGATAAATGACGCTGCTAAGCAAACTAGAGCAATTCTTTTACTGATTATAAATGCAACACAGATTGCTCCAATAATCCCGATAAAACTTCCTAGATGAGTTACCATAATTACAATTGGTGTTACTCTTTCATTAATCAGTATTTGCAGCAATTGATAAACAAAATTATCGATTGGTTTAATTATTCCAGTCATAATTAGAAAATAATCAAGGATAAACAAAGCTAATGGGATTAAAAAAAACCACTGTTTATAATTCTTTTTTAACTTTAACGCCATTTTCTTTAACTATAAATGCTGGTACCCCAACAACTGTACAATTATCAGGGACATCCTTTAACACAACTGTTTGAGCTCCAATAATACTATTATTACCAATCGTAACATCACCAATAACCTTTGCTCCTGCTGAAACCATGACATTATTCAATAACGTTGGATGGCGCTTTACTTTGTGTTCACCAGTTCCAACTCCACCTAAAGTAACACCTTGATATAAAACACAATCATCACCTATGATCGTTGTTTCACCAATAACTACCCCCATACCATGATCAATAAATAAACGCTTTCCAATAGTTGCCCCAGGATGAATTTCGATTCCCGTAAAAAATCTTGCAATTTGGCTAAACATCCGTGCTAAAAATTTTAAATGTAATTTCTTCCACAAAAAACTATTGATCCGATAACAAAACATTGCATGTACCCCAGGATAATTAATAATCACATTTAAGGCATATCTCGCAGCCGGATCCGTCTCTAGTACTTTTTTTATTAAACTCCTATTTTCCATACTCTCACTCCTTCTAGTTAATATATCGATAAATCATCAATAATGCAACTAATATATATTATATTTATGAAATTTTTTATTTTTTTTCTAGGCAAAAATTAAACAGAACTCATCCCCCATGAGTTCT
>OAXJ01000793.1_pt1 | contig 28611 bp, 25 predicted proteins | sample 1517241 | NCBI WGS metagenome assembly OAXJ01 (sample SAMEA2580293, study PRJEB22360) | human gut metagenome | biome: human gut; feature: human-associated habitat; material: faeces | place: Denmark | collected 2008/2010 | reverse complement strand
GAAGGTAGACAAGATGTAGATATCTTCCGTGCACAAATGGAATTTTATTTCTAATCATATAATTTATAAATCTAATATTTAAACAAAAAGGCTTATTACTAAACAATTTGTAAGTAATAAGTCTTTTTGTTTTGACAATTAAAATCATGATATTATATTTCAAATTTAATAGATAGTGTCTTTAGTCATTTTTAGTTAATAGAAATTAATTCATATTGAGGATTGCCCATTTTTAAATTGCGCATAGCGGTTAATTGATGTAATCCATGACGAGATTCAATGCGTTCTACTAAATCTTGATTGTTTGGTTGAGCATATACTAAATCAATAGAGGCTTGGTCTATAGCAAGTAAGTCAGTTGAGGCTAATATACCAATATCTGGGATTGTGGGTTCAGCAGCAGATAATCCAGCACAATCACAATCAACAGACATTCTACGTAAAACATTAATAAAAACGATATGTTTACCAAAGTAATCAATAACAGCTTTTGCTGATTCGGCCATATTTTCCATTAGACGTTCTTTACTTGGCCATTGTTCCCAGTCAGCAGGTTGATTATCAACTGAAACGCCATGAACCATTGATTTACCAATTCTACCATCAGCACAACCGATAGCGATATTTTTCATAGAACCACCATATCCACCCATAGCATGACCTTTGAAATGGGTTAATACAATCATAGAATCATAATTAACGATATTTTTTCCCATTGAAATTTCTTGAAAATGTTTGCCATTACGTACAGGGAGCATAACAGTACCATTTTCATCCATTATATCTACAGGGCAAAAATCCCAACCATTAATTTTTAAGGTTTCTCGATGACTTTCGGTAGTATATCTATCACCTTTATATAAGGTATTTGTTTCAACTATATTGCTATTGGGAACATGTTGTTGAAAAACGCGAACCATATCTCTAGGCAAAATATTTGGACCATTTTTTTCGCCTGTATGAAGTTTTATAGCAGTTTTTCCATAAATACCTTCATTGATTAAGTTATATAATTTTAGCAGACTATCTGTATTAATTTGAGAAGAAAAATATACTTTGGCTTTAGAGCCAATATAATTATTATCATTGATTTTGGTACTAGCTATTACTGGCGATTGAGCAAAAGAATGAGAAATATTATCCGTTAAGCCATAAGTTGCTGCTCCAATAACTGCACCACCGGCTACTTTGAAAAAATCACGTCTAGAAAATTTTTTCATAAAAATCTCCTCCTGTAAATGATTTTATTATTATTTTAATCATACATCTTGGAGTTTACTTTAGGTCAAGAAAATAATTTTATAGTAATGATTTTAAATGACTTTTAAACTGTATTTACCAAAACCTATTTGAATGCGGTTTTCTTCATGTAAGACGTTTAAAACTTCACGGATTTTATTTTCAGAAACAGAGAACTTATGAGCTAGGGAGCGTCGACCAACAGGTTGGCGAAGTGTATTACAACGTTTGATTTCAGCAAAAATTTCTTCTTTTAAATCAATGATATCATTAGGAGTTTTAAAAATTTCAGATTTAATATCTTCTGGCAAATCACTGCTTTGAGGTGGTTCATTAGGGCAAATATTAGCTAGATATTCAACTACATTTTGAAGTTCACGAATATTTCCAGGCCATGAATAGTTTTGAAGACAAGTTTTTATATTAGAAAAATATAATTTGGCATCTAAAGATAAAGGTTTATATTTTTTATAAAAACTATATGCAAGTGGTAAAATATCTTCTTTGCGTTCACGCAGTGCAGGCATTTTTATAGGAAGTACATTTAAACGATAATATAAATCTTCTCGCATCAATCCAGCTTTTATATGTTCTTTTAAATTGTGATTAGTGGCAACAATGACGCGAACATCAATAGGAATTACTTTTATACTACCTACACGACGAATTTGACGTTCCTGAAGTACACGTAATAATTTCACTTGGAATGGTAAAGGGGCATCACCAATTTCATCTAAAAATAATGTTCCTTTATGGGCTGCTTCAAATAAACCAGAAGAGCCACCTTTTTTAGCACCTGTGAAAGAACCTTCTACATAACCAAATAATTCTGATTCCAAAAGTGTTTCTGAAAGTGCAGCAAAATTAATGGCAACAAAAGGTCCTGAACTGCGATTGGAAGCATTGTGAATACTTTGAGCTAATAATTCTTTACCCGTACCAGATTCACCTTGAATAAATACTGTGGAATCTGATTTTGCCATTTTTTGTGCTAGTGATAATACTTTTTGGAGTGCTGGACTTTTGCCAACGATATGAGAAAAATCATAACGTGCAATATTTTGTTCTTGGTATAAACGACGACGTACTGATTCTTCAAGGCGATGAATTTCGGATACATCTTTTAATACAAATAATTTGCCATTATCGCTATTTTTAGCATAGAGGGGAATTTCTGATATTAAAAGTTCATGAGAAGGCAATTTTAATATACCTTCTTTTCGAGGATTATTTACTGTTTGGAAAAAAGTATCATCTAAGAAATTTTCACTATCTTGCCCAATTAATTTTGTCGCTTTTTGAGCAAAGATTTTTTCAGCAATAGGATTAAAAACAGAGATTTTATTTTCTTTATTGATAGCTATTAATCCATCATGAACATTATTGATGACGGTTTTAAATCTTTCTTTCATTTTGCTACTATCTTTTAATAATTTGTTACCTGTTTTTATTAATTTAATAATATCTTGAATATATTTAGCTGATAAAATATTAGCGAATTTATCTAAAATATCAAAATGAGTGAGAATTTCAATGATAGAAGTGATATCAACTAAACGAGTTTTTATATCAATAATATGGTTTACAAATCCCGGAACATGTTCAGTCTCGCCAGGAGTAATAGCTATTTTTAATTTAGGATAATTGTCTATTCCAGGATAATAAGGATAATAGTTTATATGGTCTATGCCTAATGCTTGCAATAATAAAATAGTTTCTTCTGCACTATCTTTAGAATCATTAACTAATAATACATCACTATATTTAGGCAGTTTAAATAGTTTGCTAATTTCATGATAATTTATAGAGCGTCGTGCAATAATATAAGGTACATTTGCAGGGCGAAAATTAATTCTTTCAAATGCATATTCGCTGGAATAGAGGATTAAGTCAACTTCTAAATTTGTTGGTGGAGGCGAAGATGAATAATAATATTTAATATCTACTGAAGAATAAAGAATATTACATAATTGTTCGTAAATAGTATGAGCAGTATTATATCCTACAGAAATGATGACTAATTTTTTCATTTTATATTTATCTCCTAATGGGAATTTAATGGTAATTCATAATAATATACCCTATATTATCAAAATAAATGGTATTTATCAATTTATAAAAGGTTATGATTTTTTAGTGTTTCTTGGTTCTTCTATGCACAAATGTTTACTTGGCATGGAAATTGCATGAATATATTAGTGAAACTTTATATACTGATAAGGGAGGTTTTATTATGAACCCATTTAGTAATTCTTTTGAAAAGAAATGGACTTTTATTTTTTTATTTATGTATGTGTTAATAATGTTGCCATTTCCTTGGTATTATGCCACTGAATACATTCCTTCATTTTGGGGAATTCCATTATTCATCTTTGGATGGATTTTTCATGGTTTAGTAGTTATTATACTCATATTTTTATGGTGGCAAAGTTGTAAAAAACGACCAGAGTATAAAGAATTTGATGATGAGGAGTGATTTAAATGACACATTCATTAGATAATAATATTATTCCATTTTTAGCTGTTATTATTACTTATTTTGGTTTATTGACTTATATTGGTTATTATGCTACAAAGCAAACTCGAACTCTTAGAGATTATTTCACAATGAGTGGTAAGGCAGGAGCTTTGCTTAGTGGTCTTGCATATTTTTCAACTCAATATAGTATGAGTACATTTATGGGTGTGCCAGGAACTATTTATAAAGTAGGTTATGCTGGAATGTCTGTATCTGTGCCAGGTATTGCTTTTAGTATGGTTATTCCTGCTTTACTTGTTGGTAGAAGATTAATTCGTTTGGGTCATCGTTATCGTATGCTTACTATGGCAGATTACATATCTGATAGATATGAGTCCACTTTAATGCGTGCATTATTGGCTATTATTATGATTTTATTCTTAGTACCAATGATGGGAGCGCAAACAATTGGAGCTGGAATTATTTTTAAAACATATACTGGTGCTCCAGAATGGGTTGGTATTGTAGTCATGGGTATAACTGTTATACTTTATTGTATGGCAGGTGGTATTAGAAGTATTATGATTACAGATGTTATTCAGGGGATTTTAATGGTAGCAACAGCTGTAGTTACTTTCTTTGTATCTTTGCAATTAGGTGGAGGTCTTGAAGTAATTAATCAGCATTTAGCAGATACTGATATAAGTTTATTATCTCATCCTGGACAAAATAATTCTATGCCATGGCAAAATTATGTTTCTATGATCATCATGTGGAGCTTCTTTACAATTGGACAGCCACATTTATTTACAAAATTTTTCACTATGAAAAACTACAATGTAATGTTTAAAGCAGTATTATTGGGTACTTTAGGTATGTGGTTTTCTGCTACACTCATTGAATGGTGTGGTGTAACGGGTAGAATGTCTTTCCCTAATCTCACAGGAACAGATACAGACTTTATTGTGCCTCTTATTTTACAAGCAGGCGTTCATCCTGTAATTTCTTCTTTGATGGTAGCTGGTATTTTCTCTGCAGGTATGTCAACTGTAAGTGGTGTATTAATTACTTCCACAAGTGCTGTAACTCGTGATTTATATCAAAAAATATTCAATAAAGAAGCTACAGATAAAGATGCATTTATCATGTCTCGTTATGTAACAGTTGGTTTAGGAGTATTAGCTATTTGTATTGGTATTTATAAACCATCTTCAATTTTCCAATTAGTTTTATTCTCTTTTGGTGGTTTAGGTATTTGGGCAGCTCCAATTTTAGCCGGTCTTTATTGGAAACGTGCAACAAAAGTTGGTGCATTTGCGTCTGTAATCGTTGGTGAAATCGTATATATTTTATTGACAACTACTTTTACATCTTTAACATTTGGTTTCAATCCATTAATCGTGGCGTGGATTATTGCTATGGTGGTATTGATTGTAGTGAGCTTGTGTACAAAACCTGCATCAGCAGAAACAATTAGACGTCATTTTGATGACTTAGAAAAATGTTAATTTGATTTTAATGAATAAAGAAGGTATTAATTATGTATTTAGCACATTTAAATTGGCAACAAGCCAAAAGAGCTTTCGCAAAAGATGATTTAGTAGCAATTATTCCTATTGGAAGTACAGAACAACATGGCCCTGTAGGTCCTTTGGGAACAGACTTTTTAATTCCTGATTATTTTGCTAAACAAATAGAAAAACGCACAGAAGTTTTGATTGTGCCTACAGTTCCTTTTGGTATAGCTACACATCATGTGGAATTTTCGGGAACTATTGATATTGGTTTTGATGGCTTATATGCTGTTATTAAAGGTATTGTAGATGGTTTAAGTCGTCATGGCGTGAAAAAATTTGTATTTTTAAATGGTCATGGTGGTAATACTCCTGCTTTGGATAAAGTAGCATTAGAAGCTAATAAAAAAGGTTGTCTTTGCGCTCAGATTGATTGGTGGTCACTTGCTCCAATGCTCAATTCTGCATGGAAAGGTGGTCATGGTGATGGACAAGAAGTTTCCATGATTATGGCTATTGATGAAAATTTAATAAATAAAGATGATTTAATGGAAACAAAGGTAAACCATTTATCGGATAAATTAAAAAATATACATTTAAATGCAGTTGATTTTAAAGGAGCAACTATAAAAGTAATTCGCAGTGTAGATAAAGTAGTAAATAGCGGTGGCTATGGCGGAAGTGATTCTTATAGTGCAAATAAACAATGGGGCGAAGATATGAAAGTAGCTTTGCTTGATTATATTGTTGATTTTGTAAATGAATTTAAATTTGTAAAACTATAATTAGATAGGATAATTATTATGTTTAAACGCAGAGATTATTTTAAAGAAGATAGACAAAAACCATGGTCAATAAAAGATGAACCTGTTACTTGCGAAGCTTTAGCTGACACAGAAGCAAGAACATATCCAGATATGTTTGAAGCATATAAAAATTTTGCACAGACATATAATTTATCAAGGGATGGTTTTATCTTAACTAACGGCTGTGAAAATGCAGTGAGAATTATTTTTGAAGCACTTCGACCTAAATATGCTTATATTGAAAATCCTTCATGGGGTTTGGTAGAAGTACTGGTTAATGGTTTGTTATATCCTCGACCTGAGGAAACACCTGAAGAAAAGCGAATTTTTCTAGTAGATTATGAGTTTAAAAATGAAAAATTTGTTTTAGGGGATTATCCTTTAAAATTACCACAAGAAAATTCTTTGTTTTATATTACTGATAAATATAATAATGTTTTTGAGCATGAAGTACTTCAAGATAGAAATGAATATGCTAAATATACTATTGTGGATGAAACTTATTCAGCTAAAATGTTGAGAAATAGTAATAGAGAAATACCTGAAAATGTTTTTGTAATTGGTTCATATTCTAAGTTTTGTGGTGCGGGAATACGTTTAGGTTATATTTTATATAATCCTAAATGGAATAACTTAATGCAATTACTAAGAGAAGAATGTATTTCTAAATTAGCAGAAAAATATACAAGTATACACATGCCAGAAATGAATTTACCAGAATTTGATGGTGATTTTGTTTGTAAGTCTAATAATTATGTCGTAGTAAAAGCTGATAGTTATACAGGTGATAAACGAAGAATTAATCGAGAGTTTGAGGTTTCAGGCATAAAATTTTATAAATTAGGATTATCCTTAAAATGATTTTAATGGGAATTTTATATTTTAAGTTTTATAAAATTCCCATTAAATTTTTATAATAAAATACAAAAGTACTTTTATATTAGATTGTTGTATCTATTAAATTGTTGGCACGGAACTTGCATATAATAAAATAGTGAAATATTTTATTAGGGAGAGATACAAATGGATAAACAGAAAAATAATGATGTAAAAATCTCTGTGCCATGGTATGGTTATGTAGTTTTTGTGTTGGCAATTTTATTATTTTCAGGGATTTTTTCTTCGTCTGATGGAGTTTTACGTGCTTTAGATTTCAATGTATTGAATGGTAGTTTTGGACAGATACCAACTGATAAGGCTATGAGCTTTAGAGGTGCTGGCGGTAGCGGTGCTAAAGATGGCTTTTTATTTGCTTTAGAACTTATTCCTGCTGTTATTTTAGCTTTAGGGATTGTAAATGTTATTGATGGTTTGGGTGGATTGAAGGCTGCTCAAAAATTAATGAACCCATTATTAAAACCTTTACTTGGTGTACCAGGTGTTTCTGCACTTGCAAATATTGCTAATATGCAAAGTACAGATGCTGCTGCTGGTATGGTTAAAGAATTAGTTGATGAAGGAAAATTAACAGATAAAGAACGCTCTGTTATCATCACTTATCAAACAAGTGGTAGTGCTTTTGTAACAAATTACTTTTCTTCTGGTGCTGCTGCTTTTAGTATTTTACTTGCACCAATTATCGTACCTTTACTTGTAATTTTTGTATTTAAAATTGTGGGTGCAAATTTAATGCGTTTATATTTTAAATTTATTGGACAATAAGTGAGGTAAGATAAATGAGCGACAATAAAGTAGAAGTTATTCAGAAAAAAACAATTTTGGATTTATTCATTGATGGTGCTAGAAAAGGTTTTACTATTGGTACTACTAGTTTGTTACCAAATGTAATGATGGCATTTGTAATTATTCGTATTTTAGATGTTACAGGTCTTTTACAATTAATTGGCGTTGTATTCCAGCCAGTAATGGGGCTTTGGGGTCTTCCTGGTGAAGCAGCAACAGTTTTAATCACTGCTTTAATGAGTATGGGTGGCGGTGTAGGTGTAGCAATGAGCTTATATACTGCTGGTTCTTTAGATGCTATGCAAGTAACAGTGCTTTTACCTGCTATTTATTTGATGGGTAATCCTGTACAAAATGTGGGTCGTTGTTTAGGTATTGCTGGTGTAAGTACTAAACATTATCCTGCAATTATTTTAATTTGTGTAATTAATGCATTATTATCTATTTGGGCAATGCATTTTATTATGTTATTTTTACAATAAAAGAAGGTTGATTATATGAATACTAAAAAAACATTTTTCACATTATTAAAAAATGCACATGTAATTGCTCCAGAAGATTTAGGAGTTAAAGATATTTTAGTAGCTGGCGAAAAAATTGCTATGATAGGTGAAGGTCTTTCTTTACCAGCAGTATATGATTGCGAAGTAGTTGATTGTGAAGGTAATTATGTAGTACCAGGTTTTATTGACTCTCATGTACATTTAATCGGTGGTGGCGGTGAAGGTGGTTATGCGACTAGAACACCTGAAATCCAATTAACAGATATCACAACTTCTGGTGTAACTACAGTACTCGGTCTTTTAGGTACAGATGGTGTAACTCGTCATGTAGCTAGCTTACTTGCCAAAGCTCGTGGTCTTGAAGATGAAGGTATTACAGCATATATTTATTCTGGTTCTTATGAAATTCCAACACCAACAATTACAGGTAGTGTACGCAATGATATTATTTTGATTGATAAAGTAATTGGTACTGGTGAAATTGCTATGTGCGATCATCGTTCTTCTCAATCTCCAAAAGAAGCTTATCAGCAAATTACAGCAGAAGCTCGTGTTGGCGGTATGCTCAGCGGTAAAGCTGGTGTAGTTAATATGCATTTAGGCGATGGTGAAGATGGTTTAAAAATGCTTTATGAAATCACTAAAAATGGTGAAATTCCTAAGACACAAATTATTCCAACTCATGTAAACCGCAATAAACGCTTATTTAAAGAAGCTATTGAATGGGCAAAACAAGGCGGTATTATGGACGTAACTTCTAGTGTTAGTCCTGAAACTGGTTCTAGCCATTCTGTAAAATCCAGTGAAGCTGTAAAACAAGCATTAGAAGCTGGTGTTAATATTGAAAATATTACTATGAGTTCTGATGGTAATGGTAGTATGCCAATTTTTGATGAAGCTGGAAATAATATTGGCGTTGGTGTAGCAAGTCAGATTTCTATTTTAAATGAATTTAGAGATATGGTACAAAAAGAAAATATTGCGATTACAGATGCTGTAAAAATCATTACAAGCAATATTGCTAAATTCACTAAATTATATCCAAAAAAAGGTTGCTTAGCTAATAATAGTGATGCAGATATTTTAGTATTAGATAAAGATTTACAATTACAACATGTGTGGGCAAGAGGCACTCATATGGTAGAAAATGGTAAACCTATTGTATTTGGTACTTTCGAAAAAAGATAATAGAAGATATGTAATAAAAAGTGGTAGAGAAAATCTACCACTTTTTTATTTATTAATATATTTAAACATAATAAATTGATTTTGTTATTTATTTGATAGATAATAGATATAAATATGGATAAAGAGGTGAAAGCTGGAAACAGCGAATTTATGTTAAAAGCAGTTATTTTTGATTTTGATGGTACAATAGGAGACACTTTAAAATTAGTTATTGAGTCAATCAGAGAAGCAGTAAGTCCTTTTATGGATAGAGAATTATCTGATGATGAAATAGCAGATACATTTGGACCTATAGAAGAAGGTAGTATTTTAAAATTTGTAGATGAAAAAGACTATGAAGAAGCTTGCAAACTATTGTATGATGCTTATGCAAGATTACATAAAGAAATAACACTAAAACCATTTACAGGTGTTGTGGATTTAATAAAATATTTAAAAAGTAAAAATCTCATTGTAATTTTGGCTACAGGTAAAGGTGCAAAAACTTGTGAAATATCTTTGAAGCAGTATCAAATGGAAAATCTTTTTGATAAAATAAAAACCGGCTCTATAAAAGGTGGTATAAAACCACAAATGATGCAAGAAGTTATCGATGAATATAAATTATCAGCAGATGAAGTGATTTATATTGGTGATGCACCAACTGATATTGATGCAGCTAGACAAGTTGGTGTAAAAATAGCTTCTGTATTGTACGGAACAAGAATAGAAGAAGAAGCCGTAAAAGCTAAAAATCCAGATGCAATTTGTTACTCTATAGAAGATGTTAAAAAGTATTTAACTAGTTTGATTTAATAAAAAAGCTTTTAATGAAAAGGGGGATTTTTCATTAAAAGCTTTTTTTATAGGTATTTAAAATTAGAGTGTAGTTAAGATAAATTCACCTGTGCCGTTTAAAATATATTCACCCATATCAGCAGGAATAAATACACTTTCGCCTTTGGTGATAGTGAAGCTATCACTACCATAAGTCAATGCTATTTGTCCATCTAAAACTAAGATAGAATGGAAACTATCTTTTTTAGCATTTAATGAGCAATTGCCATGTAAATCAAAATGACTTACATTGAATAATTCACATTGTGCGAGAATTGTTAAATCATAATCTGCAAAAGCTGTGAGTTTGGCAATAGGTTCAGGTTTTCTAGTTGGTGGTTCAAGTTTAGTTACAGCGAGAGCTTTTTCAATATGAAGTTCACGAAGTTTACCGTCTTTTCCCACACGACCATAATCGTATACTCGATAAGTGGAATTGGAACTTTGTTGAATTTCTGCAATCAATGCTCCTGCACCAATAGCATGGAGTGTACCTGCTTCGATGAAAAATACATCACCTTTTTTTATTGGTACTTGGTTGCAAACTTCAAGAAGAGTATTATCTTTGATGCGACGTTCAAATTCCTGGTGAGAAATTTTATGAGTAAATCCATAGATTAAAGTAGCATCTGGAGTTGCGTCCATTACATACCACATCTCAGTTTTACCAGATTCGCCTTCGTGTAAAAGTGCATATTTATCATCTGGGTGAACTTGTACAGATAAACTTTGTTTAGCATCAATAAATTTAATTAGAATAGGAAAATCTTTATCTTTAGGAGCTTTTGTACCAATTACTTGTTTGCCTACTGTTTCAATATATTGGGCTAAAGTTTTACCAGAAAATTCGCCATTACTGATAATGCTTTGTCCATCATGATGGCAAGATAATTCCCAGCTTTCAGCTACAGGATCAATATCAGTTTGTTTATTAAATTCATCGCGTAATCTTGTACCGCCCCATAGATAATCTTTAAAAGCTGCATTTAGTTTTAATGGATATAAACGCATTTTAAACTTCCTCGTAATAAATTTTTATTAAAAATAATAGATTAAATTATTATTTTAATTTTTTATAGAGTTCAATGATTTCTTTAGCCATTACATAAGCCATTTCACTATTGGCCATTTGATCTTCGGCGTGCATTAAAATTAAAGAGAATTCAGGATGTTCACCAGAAGCATCTTTTTGTAATAATTCAGAATGAATGTGATGTGCTTGAGTAAAACATTCTTGACCTTCAGCTATTAATTTTTCAGCAGCTTCAAAATCTTTTTGTTTGGCTTTTTGAATAGCTTCAATATAAGATGATTTTGCTGTTCCAGAATTTGAGATAATTTGGAAGCAAATTAATTCCATATCGTTCATTTTAATAACCTCTTTTAATAATTTTTATAATTTAGCCAATAACGCTAAGTGCATGTTCAAGAACTTTTTTACCATTCATCATGCCATAGTCCATCATATTGATTGCTTCAACAGGAGTAGTACCTGCTACTTTTTTTACATTATCTAATTCATAGCGAATTTGTGGGCCAAGTAAAATGATATCAGCTTCAGTAATTTCTTTTTTAGCATCAGCTAAAGATTTAGCTTCAATAGAAGCTTCAATGCTCATTTCTTTAGCAGCTTCTTGCATTTTTTTTACGAGCATACTTGTGGACATTCCTGCATTACATACTAATAAGATTTTTTTCATAATAAAATTCCTCCAACTAAAAATTTTTAATTATTTATAAATAATAATATATATATTATTATTTGTATATATTATTTAATTATTATTAGAATGTTTCATAACATTATCATTGATTTTTACAAATGGAATATAGATTAAAACACCTAAAATTAAGATAATAGCTTGAACAATAACAGCTCTAAAATCTCCAGCTGTAGCTAGATAAGAACTTAAAAGTGGTGGAGTAGTCCAAGGAATAAATACTACACATTTATCCATGAAATTTAATATTGTTGCTGTATAACTAATTAAGATACCAAGGGCTGGTACTAAAATGAAAGGTATCATCATAGAGATATTATAAACAATAGGATAACCAAAGATAACTGGTTCATTTATGTTGAAGATACCAGGAACAAATGCCATTTTGGAAACGCTTTTTGTTGCTTGATAACGACCAACAAGAAAAGTAGCAATCAATAAACAAATAGTAGAACCAGAACCACCCATTAAGCCAAATGTTGTAACAAGTGCAACATTAATAGTGTTAGGGATAAATTCATTAGCTGCATAAGCAACCATATTTTGTGTCATATTGATGATAAGTAATGGTTCAAGAATGGAACTATAAATAACAGATTGGTGAATACCTAAAGTCCATAAGAAGTTACCTAAGCTGTATAAAATGATACAACCAATTAGGCTAGTAGTAGCAACTCGTAATGGTTCTTGAATAATAGTTGTAATCATTAAGATTAAGTTTGTATTAAATACATTAAATAAGATAGCAGAAATCAAAGCAAAGAAGGACATCAATAAAATTATAGGAATTAAAACATTGAATGATTTGGAAACGGCTGGTGGAATACTGTCACCTAAATTTATTTGCAATTTTTTCATATGTGAAATGCGAATAAATAATTCAGTAGCGACTAAACCAATGATAACACCAGCAAACATGCCTTGAGTACCAATATTACTAAAAGTTAATGCGCCAGATATTTCTACGGCTTCAGTAGCATTTAAAGGTGTAATCATCAATGTATTAGGCATCATGATAATTAAAGATGATAAGGAAATAATAGCAGCAGCAAGAGGATTTTCAAAACCTTTATTTTGAGACAAGAAATAAGCAATAATAGGTGCTATGAGTAAGGCACTGATATTTAATGTTGCATTAGTGATTAAAGTGCCCCAGTATTGAGCTGCTTCTAAAGTAGAGCCATCTAAAAACCATTTAAAAATAGTGTTATTTACCAATACAGCTAAACCAGCCAAAATATATAAAGGCATGATGGTAGCAAATGCATCACGAAGAGAACGAAGATGTATTTCATTGCCTAATTTACCTGCAAAAATGGTGAATTTCTCAATAAACTTAGAATTTTGGAAGAAATTAGCATCCATGATAAAACTCCTTATAATTAATATTTTCATTATTAAGCTAATATAGTGTATTAAAAGTTTACACTATATTAGCTTTTTTATTAGAACAAAATATTTAGTCAGTAATAGTTTTTGTTTTGATTACATTTTGTATCCAATGTGCAGATTTTTTCAATTTACGTTGATAATCATTCATCAAATCAACTTCAACTAAACCATAGCGATTTTTAAAGGCATTATTCCATGACCAATTATCAATTACGCCCCAATAATGATAGCCTAAACATTGAGCGCCATCTTCAATTGCTTTGGCTATCCATTCAAGATGTTCTTTAATAAATTCAATACGATAATCATCTTGAATTTCACCTGCTTCATTGCGGAAGCGATGTTCATGTTCAACACCCATACCATTTTCAGAAACAAAGAATTTAAGATTAGGATATTCTTTTTTCATTTTCATACCAAAATCATAAATACCTTTTGGATAAATTTCCCAACCACGATATATATTCATTTTAGCTTCTGGCCATAAATATGGGTCGGAGAATTTAATATGACCATTTTCATCATATTTTTCTTTAGGTGCTTGTATTCTTGATGGATGATAATAATTAAATCCTAGCCAATCAACTTTACCTAATTTAAAGATTTCTTCATCACCAGGACGCATTTCTGGAAGCATATTGTATTGTTTTAATGTTTCAAGAACATCTTGTGGTAAATGTCCTTCAGTTACTAAGTCGAGCCACCATCTATTATTTATACCGTCTTCAATGCGAAGAGCTTCTAAATCTTCAGGAGTAGGATTTTCTTTTGTATATGGAGGAGCAAAACAGTTAATAAGACCGATTTTAGCATCTTCACGAATATATCCTTGTTCTTTTGCTTTATAAAATTCATTTACAGCTAAGCTATGTGCAAGAGATATATTATATTGAACATTGATACCTTTTTGCGCATTTTTAATAAATGGGAACCAAACTCCATGACGATAACGTTGGTCTGGTTCTACAATAGGTTCATTGAATGTAAACCAATATTTGATTTCTTTACCAAATTCTCTGAAAGCCGTTTTAGCATAATGAGCATAAGCTTCAACGACTTCACGATTTTCCCAACCACCTTTATTAAAAAGATATGTAGGCATATCGAAATGATATAAATTCATAAATATTTCAATATCATTTTCATTAGCACAGCTGATAACTTTATGGTAAAAATTTGCTCCATCTGGATTGATTTTACCATTGATATCTAATAAACGTGTCCATTGAATAGATGTACGGAAAGAATCCATATTTAAGCTTTTTAATAATTTAATATCATCTTCATATTTTTCATAGAAATTATTACCGACATAGCTACCTACTTTGTTATAGAAATCAGAAATAGATAAATTAGACCATGTATCCCAAATACTTTCTAAACGATTATCTTTAGTGTAAGCACCTTCTGTTTGTGGACCAGACATAGCTGCACCAAAGAAAAAATTTTGTGGCAATGTTTTTGTCATGAATATAACACTCACTTTCAATATTTAATTTATTATGACAATTTAAATAAATGATATATCTTTATATGTATAATATAATATTATTTTATAAAAAGCAAGTAATTTTTTATAATGATTTTAATTTCTTATTATTCAGAAAAAATGTTTATAATAAAAAAAGCTTAATTCATCAATATAGATAGAATTAAGCTTTTTTATTGAGAAAAACTATTATTTAATTTTTATAAAATGCCAAATAAATGAAGAATAATCGCCTTTTATAGAATTATTAGTCATACCAGCAAATAATGCTTTATTAGAAAGACTATCATAAATAGCACCTTGAAATATATCATCAGGGATATTTATACCTACTGACATTAATTCATCTCCTCCATAAGTAAGACCTGTTCGTTCATCTTGATATATAGAATTTTTTTCTAGTCCTACAGCACGAATAGTAACTTGCGGATGATTAGGTTGAGCTAAAACTCTGAAGAAGCTGACAATAGCTTCAGATTTATCTTTAGCTACAAATGACCAAGCCACTTCATTGGAATTAAATGGACTTTGAAGACGATAAAAATCACCAAACTGAATAAGATTTCTAATCATTTTATAAAATTTTATTTGAGCCTTAGCCTGTTCTTTTTCTTGATTATTTAATTTGGTTAAATCTAATTCATAACCAAAATTTCCACACATTGCAGCGATACCACGAGTGGAAAATGGAGTAATACGTGAGACTTGATGGTTAGGAACAGCTGATACATGACATCCCATAGCAATATTAGGATAAACTATAGAAGTACCATATTGAATTTTTAAACGTTCTATAGCATCAGTATTGTCGCTAGTCCAAGTTTGAGGCATATAATAAAGCATACCAGGATCGAAACGACCACCACCACTAGCACAAGATTCAAATAAAATATTTGGAAATTTTTGAGTTATTTTTTCTAATATATAGTATAAACCTAAAATATAACGATGAGCTACTTCTCGTTGATTTTCAGGAGCTAACAAATCAGAACCGATTTCATTCATGTTGCGATTCATGTCCCATTTTACATATTCAATGTTAGCATTGGATAATATAGTGGATACAGAATCTATAATATATTCACATACATCTTTACGAGATAAATCTAATACTAACTGATGTCGTGCTGTAGAACGTTTTCTGCCTTTAACATGAAGGCACCAATCAGGATGTTTTTTATAAAGTTCGCTTACAGGACAAATCATTTCTGGTTCAAACCATAATCCGAATTTTAGACCCATAGAATTTATATCATCAACTAATTTTTTTAAACCACCATGGAGTTTATTTTCATTAACAAACCAATCACCTAAAGAGCAATCATCACTATTTCTTTGACCAAACCAGCCATCATCTAAAACAAATAACTCTATACCAAAATTACTAGCTTCTTGAGCAATTTTTTTGATTTTAACTTCATCAAAATCAAAGTATGTTGCTTCCCAATTATTTATTAAAATGGGACGTGCTTTATCTCGCCAATTACCACGTATTAAACGCTTAGCATAAAGATTTTGGTAAGTATGACTCATGCCAGTAATACCATCATTAGAGTAGACAAGAACAGCTTCTGGTGTTTGGAATGTAGAATTTGGTTTTAAGAGCCAAGTAAAATCAAATGGATTAATACCAATTTGCATTCTACAACTATAGTACATATCAACTTCTATATTTGCTAAAAAATTGCCACTATAGACTAAACTCATAGCATAAACTTCACCATAATTTTCTGTAACATTTGGTTTAACAAGAGCTATAAATGGGTTTTGTGAATGACTACTAGCGCCTCGTCTACTTTCAATACTTTGCGTTCCTTTACGTAAAGGCATTCGTTCTATGTGACATTCTCTAGCCCAAGCACCAGATAAGTGTAAAATTTCAAAATTGCTTTCTTTAAAATCTAAACTAGCACTTAATATACGTTGAATTTTTATATTATGATTGCTTTTATTTATAAGTTTTACACTTCTAGTAATAGCATTATAATTATCAAAAACAGTAAATGACAAAATAGCATCAATATTTTTTATTGTATCAGATAAAGTGATTTCTAAAGTTTGAGCTTCAGAATTATTTTCTGTATAAGTGGCAGGTAATCCGTCTAATTTGTGTTTACCTGAATATATTTTATGTTTTACATATTTAAAATCTGTAGTACTAGAACCATCCGCAAATTCTAGTTCGATAATAGGACTTCGTAAATCAGTTGCTCCATAACCTGGAAATTCTTGTGGATAGAATTCCAATTGAAATTCATTTGTATCATAATTTTTTTCTAATTCTTTATACCAATTTTGACGAGGAATACTATAATCTAGATTATTAGTATTTAAAGAATTTCCCCAATATAGATGAAATAGATGTCCACTATCAAAGATTTTCATAATATAGCTGGTTTTAGCTGTTTTTAAATGAAAGGTAGATTTTTCTTGATTGAAAATTATCATAATGTCCTCACTTAGTTTTAATTAAAATTTTGGATAAATTATTCTTTAGCTAAATCTTTACTGCGATTTATTATAAGCTGATTTAATATAGATTTAAAGTAATCACCATGTAATTTATAAAATTTAAGATAAATAAATAATACAACTAATTGAAGTATACTTGATAATATAAACATACATAATCTTAATCCAATTAAAGTTTCATCAGATTGAGCAATATTAGGAACATAATTAACAGCTGTAAGAACTATACCACTAAGAAAACCTGCTAGAGCACTACCAGCTTTAACTGTCATAGTTTGCATAGAAAATACAATAGAATCTGTTCGCAATCCTGTTTTATATTCACCGTAATCAACTGTGTCTGCTAGCATTACTGTTGTTGACACTGAATTTAAGCTACCACTGAAACCAGTGAGACAAGCACATGCAATTACAACGTAAGGATTGGATGTTTCAGGATTAGTAGCAAAAAAGAACATTGTGATATTACCAATTATAGTGAGAATAATAGAAGAAGAATATACTATTTTTCTTGAGGTATATTTAACAACTCTAGAAAATAATACATAACCTATAAAACCACAAATAGAACTTCCTAAGATGAAATATGAAAAATATGATTCATTACCAATTATATATTTAAAAAGATATAAACCCATACCAAATACTAGGAAACCAGCAATTTGTCCAATTAAAGTCATAATAATAATAGCTAATAATTGATCGTTACTCTTTAAAATATGGAAAATATCTTTAACGCCTATTTTATTTTTTGGTGGGATAATAATATGTTCACGTGTGTTTTTTACACAGATAAGTTCACAAAGAATAAAAACTACTACTATGCATAGTGTTAGACGAAACCAACCATCAGATTCGGTACCACCCATTCCAATACCCAATGCAGCTACGAAAGCTAAACCAAAAGAATTTATAACAGTACCACCCATAAGGGCACCAATACGAGGGATAGAGCTCATTTGATCTCTAGTATCTGGATTGCTAGAAAAAGAAGGAATCATAGACCAATAAGGAACATCCATTAATGTATAACTCATACCCCAAAGTACATAGAATACAGCACAATATATATATACAGCAGTTTCACTCATATGACCAACTGGATTCCAAAATAAGAATAGAACAATAATAGAATTAACAAGTGTTCCGATTAATATCCAAGGGCGAAATTTTCCCCAACGTGTTTTTGTATTATCAACGACCCATCCCATCATAGGATCATTGATAGCATCCCATAAACGAGCAAATAAAAATAAAGAACCAACAAATGCTACATTTAATTGAACAACATCTGTAAGATAATACATTAAATAAGTATAATAAAGGGCACATGCAGCATCTTTCCCTACAGCACCTATACCATAAGATAATTTTTCTTTTATGGTAATATCAGTTGTTGACATTATAAAAACCTCTTTCAATTATTAATAAAAGTTTACTTCATTAGCAAAGACTGATTTATCCCAATTATAAAACTCAATAAATTCATCAGATAATTCATGACCATAATCATCATTATACTTATATGGTATATAGCAATTATAAGGACTAAAATTAGCCCATAATAAAAAGTATGGCATATCATTTTTTAAAGCTATTTTTCCTACTTTTTTGTACCAATTATGTCCTAAAATAGGATTATTTTCTTTTAAAAAGCCATCATTACCAGATTTATCAGATTTCATAATACGCATTCCAGCTTCAGCAATAGCAGGTATTTTGTTATGTTTATCAGCAATTTTAGTAAGTGTGGCACAGGATTTATCTAAGTTTTTAAAAAAGTCTTCTTTGAATTTAGCAGGATATTCATTGTAATCATCATAAAAATCAAAAGCGAGGATATCAACATAGTCATCACCTGGATAACGAGACATATAAGTTTTTTCATCTGTAACAGGTCCATTTGGAGAATATACATAAATAAAATTATGAACACCTTTGTTTTTTAGATAATCAGCAGTATATTTATATAAATCTATAGATTCTTGAGGTGTAAGATGTTCGCCACCCCACCAGAACCAACTACCACCATTCTCATGAAAAGGGCGGAATAAGACAGGAATATTTTCATTTTGTAATGCTAGACCATAATCGGCAATCATATCTAAATATGCAGTAAATTCAGCATTATATTTACCATTTGGCATGATGTCTTGTACAGTACCATTAAAATTGCCACAATCAGCAAAACTACAAGCAGTAAAATCATATTTACCATTTGAAAGTTTTTTTATATTTTTACTACTAAAATTAGGCATATGTGTAGATAAAGTAATAAGAGCACCTTCTTTAGCAGCTTTCAAACTTACATCAATAGATGCATTTAATGCTTTTTGAGGATCTTTAATGTGTAATTCATCGCCAGCCAATGCAAGAGTATCAATACCAAACATACCAGCAATACTTCCTGTTAAATCTTTGGAATTAGATTGTGCAGTAGGACTATTTAAGTTTCTTTGTATACTAGAAATTTCTTCTGATGAATTATGAGATGTTGATAATTCATTACTAGCATTTTTTATTAACATATTAGGTTGTACAGAATTTATTACATCATTTTGATGTCCAAAAATAAATTTATCTTGTTTAGCAATTTCTCTTAGATAAGAAATTAATTCTTTTGTTTTGTCTGTAGCATCTTTATCAGCTGTTACTATATTTTTAGTAGATTTATTAACGATTACTTTTTCTTGATTTAATGGTTGTTTAGTGATTTTTACCATTTCTTTAGGAATAGTAGGATTTACCATAATATTTTCCTTTGTATTTGAATTAGATATAGTATTAATATCTTGAGCATTAACAATATTAGTATTGAATAAACATCCTCCAATACAAGCACTTAATATTAGTGAAGAGATTTTTTGTTTAGTATTCATAACGAATTCCCCTTAATAAAAATTAGTATTATTTGCAAAGATGACTTTGTCCCAATTGTAAAAGTCTATAAAATCATTGCATAGTTCGTGACCATATTCATTATTATATTTATAAGGAATAAAGCAATTATATGGATTAAAGTTAGCCCAAATTAAACAATAGGCAATATCATTATCAATAGCAACTTGACCTACTTGTTTAAACCAATTTTTCCCAAATATTTTATTATCACTCATTAAAAGACCACCGGCGTTAGAATTAGTTTCTGGATAAGTTATTCCAGCACCAGTTTCAGCGATACCTGCTACTTTATTATGTTTTTTTGCTATTTTATTTAAATTTTCACAACTTTTTTGGAAGCTATGAAAAACTTCTTTATTATAGGAAGAATTATCTTTTTGATAGAAAATATATTGATCAAAAGCTAGAATATCTACATAATCATCTCCAGGATAACGAAGCATATATTCTTGTTCATTAGTCACTGGACCATTTGGAGAATATACATAGATAAAATTATGAACGCCTTTATTTTTTAAATAATCGGCAGTATATCTAAATAAATCTATAGACTCTTGAGGCGTAAGATGTTCACCACCCCACCAGAACCAGCTGCCACTATTTTCATGGAAGGGTCTAAATAATACAGGAATATCTTGTTTTTGAAGAGCTAATGCATAGTCAGCAATAATGTCTAAATATGCTGTAAATTCAGAGTGATATTTGCCATTTGGCATAATATCTTGAATTGAGCCACTAAAATCACAAGAATCCATATAAGTACATTTAGTAAAATCATATTTACCATTTGGCAGTTTTTGTATATTTTCACTACTAAAATTAGGCATATGACAAGATAAAGTAATAAGAGCGCCTTCTTTAGCAGCCTTCAAGCTAACATTTATAGATTTTTTTAGGGCTTCTTCTGGATTGGAGAGATGAGTTTCATCTCCAGTCAAGGATAAACCATCAATACCAAACATACCAGTAATAGAACCTGTTAAGTCTTTAGAATTGGAATGTGCAAAATAACTATCTAAATTATCATGAACACTTTGAATTTCTTCTGTAGAATTATGAGAGTTTTTTAATTCCTCACTAGCAGAAGAAATAAGCATATTAGGTTTAACAGAATTTATTACATCATTTTGTTGTCCAAATATAAACTTATTTTGTTTTGTAACATTTTTTAAATAAGATAATAATTTTTTTGTTTTTTCTGTAGCATTTTTATCTGCTATATTTAAATTTTTAATTGAAGTGTTAACTAGTACTTTTTCTTTAGTTAAAGGATGCTTTGTGATTTTTGTCATATTTTGAGGGATTTTTTCATTTATAATCATTGTATTTTCTTTTTGAATATTACTTTTATCAGTAATAATTTCTTGAGCATTTGAAATGATATTGCCAGTTAAACCGTAACTAAGATAAGTACCAAGTATTAAAGCAATATATTTTTTTTTCATAGAAATAGACCTTTCAAATTATAAATATTAAAATAAAAAATAGTTGGTTAAGCAAAAATAATTTTGCTTAACCATATATATTTAGGAAAGACTAGCAATAATTATTCAATATTCCATGTAGCCCCAAAGCCAGCCATTACTTCATCTCCAGAAGTAGATATACTTAAGTTAAAAAGTGCATTGGGGTCTGCATAATGGAATAATCCAAGAGCAAGAGCTGTAGAACCTTTATAAGTACCAACACCAGCGGATACTTGAATAGGTACATTAGATTTATAAGGAAGAGGTTTTAAACTAGCAATAGCGGCAGACATAGCACCAACATCATTTAATCGGTCATCTAAGTCATCAATACGTTTATCCATATTATTCATTCTATTGCTCATATCATCTACTTTATTAGATAAATTATTAACATTATTTTTTAAACTAGATATTTCTTCAGATGAAGAGCTACCACCTGTAGATCCACCTTGACCAGTACCATTTACAATATTTCCAATATTTCCAGAATCAATAGTGTAATCTCCAATAGTTAAACTATCTGTTGTAATATGTCCACCACTAATTATAGTGGAAGAAGCACCTTCACTAGTTTTTGATGTAAAGGTAGTACCAAGTATTGAAGTTTTAATTGATGAACCATATTCTCCAATAGTAATACTATCTTCAATATATCGTTGGGAATCATCCCAATTATTAGAATACATACCTCTACTTATTGTAGTTGTAGTACCATCGTTATTAAGGAGTGTAGTTTTGTCTACTATACTATTTGCTCCAGTTGTGGCATCAGATAAACGTTCAGTAGTACTAACATTTTGCCAATTAACATTATCTTGTACAATTATAGAATCTTTAATTGTTTTACCATTATCATAAATTTCACGTTTACTATTTGTTTTACCTTGATTTGAATCCCATTCATATTTTCCATCTTTTATTTCTATGCTAGCAGTATCTTCATTAACAATAATATGAGCATTACCAGCTTTAGTATTATCGGTATCATAAGTTTTATCTATTGGTGTGTCAGCAGCAAAGCTTACTGAACTTGGTGTAAATACTATAAAAGAAGTTGCACATAAAACAGCAGTTAAAATATTTTTTTTATTTTTAAACATGAAAGACATCTCCTAAAAATGTTTACATTGAATTAATAGAAATTTAAGTTATTAGCAAAAATAGTTTTATCCCAATTATAAAAATCAATAAATTCATCAGTCATTTCATGACCATATTCGTTATTATATTTATAAGGAAGGAATGTACTATTATCGCTATCATTAGACCAAACTAAAAAGTAAGGCATATCATTATCAATAGCAATTTGAGCTACACGTTTAAACCATTGTTTTCCAAGTATAGGATTATTTTCTTTTAATAATCCACCATAATTAGACTTGTCAGGTTTCATAACTCCACATCCTGTTTCAGATATAGCTGCAAGTTTATCATGTTTTATGGCTACGTTATGAATTATTTCGCAACTTTTTTGCATATTTTTAAAGAAGTTGTCACTATAAGTGGCTGGATAGTCATAATAAAAATCATAAGAATCAATAGCTAAAATATCAACATATTTATCTCCAGGGTAGCGGGCCATATAATCTTTTTCAGAATTAAATGGTCCATTTGGAGAATATACATAAAGGAAGTTGTGTACATTACGTTCTTGTAATTGTTCTACGAGATATTGATATAATTTGATAGAGTCTTGTTCACTCATATGTTCACCACCCCACCAAAACCAACTGCCATTATTTTCGTGAAATGGTCTAAAGATAACAGGAATATTATGTTCTTGTAATCTATGAGCATATTCAGCAATCATATCGATATAAGCTAGAAATCTATCATTATATTGACCACCAGGTAAAATATCTTTAGCACTTCCTGTAAAATCTCCACAATCAGAAAAACCACATTTCGAAAAATCATATGTTCCATCGGATAATTTTATGATGTTTTTACTACTAAAATTAGGAAAATGTGTCGAAACAGTGATTAAAGAACCTTGTTTAGCAGCCTCTATACTTAAGTTAGCAAAATGATCTAAAGATTCTTTAGTGGTAGCAAATTTACTATCACCTGCTATTGCTAAAGTATCAACACCTGTAATAGCTGCTAAAGAACCAGTAATATCTTTTACATCAGAACCATTAGCTGGTAAATCAGCACGAACATGGCTGCTTGTATCACTTTGATGACCAAAAATTATTTTGTCTTGATTAGCTACAGATTTTAAATATATAGCTAATTGTTTAGTTTTTTCTGTAGCATTTTTATCAACTAATTTTATAGAAACGTTCTTATCAATTGTAAAATTTGCTTTTATTGTAGGTGTTTTAGTTATTTTTACCATTTCTTGAGGAATATTTTTATTGATAGATTGTTCTTGGTTAATAGATACTGAATTTATATTTTCGTTAGCATATACATTATTAACAATAGATAGATTACAACCAATACAAGCACTTAATATTAAAGACGTTAATTTTTTATTCATAATTAATACCCTTCTTAAAATATTTATTAATAGAAGTTATTTTGATTAGCAAAAATGGTTTTATCCCAATTATAAAAATCAATAAATTCATCAGTTAATTCATGACCATATTCGTCATTATATTTATATGGAACAAAACAACTAGTATCTCTATCGTTAGACCAAAGTAAGAAATAAGACATGTCATTTTTAATAACTACTTGGGCTACTTGTTTATACCATTCACGATTTAATATAGGATTATTTTCTTTTAAAATGCCTGCAGAATCAGAACCATCTGGTTTTAGAACACCACATCCAACTTCAGCAAGAGCAGAAATTTTATTGTGATCTTTACCTACTTTGCTGACAATTTGACAATTTTTATCAAGCATGTCAAAGAAATCATTACGATAATATGCTGGACTTTCGTAATAAACATCATAAGTATCAAATGCAACTACATCAACATAATCATCGCCTGGATAGCGTTCTAAATATTCTTTTTCATTTTTTACTGTACCAGGGGCGTAAACATATAAAAGATTATGTACACCTCGTTCTTGAAGTTGATCAACCATATAACGATAGATTCGTTTGTAATTATATGGTGTCATATTATTGCCACCCCACCAAAACCAACTACCAGTAGCTTCATGAAATGGTCTGAAAAGTATAGGAATATTTTTATCTTGAAGAGCTAAACAATATTCAGCTATCATATCAATATAAGCTAAATATCTATCATTATATTGACCTCCAGGTAAAATATCTTTAGCATCTCCATAAAAATTACTACAATCCCAGAAGTTACATTTAGTAAAATCATATTTACCATTTGGCAATTTTTTTATATTATCACTGCAAAAATTTGGAACATGTGTAGAAACAGTTATTAATGCACCTTGATTTGCAGCATCAATACTCAAATCAATAAAATGTTTCATTGCATCTTCAGGTTTTTCAAAATGACCATCACCAGAAATAGCTAAGGTGTCTACACCTGTCATAGCCGCAAGTGATCCAGTCATATCTTTAATATCAGAACCATCAGATGGTAAATCAGCACGAACATAACTGCTAGTATCACTTTGATGTCCAACAATTACTTTATCTTGTTGAGCTACAGCTTTAAGATAAGCTGCAAGCTCTTTTGTTTTTTCTGTAGCGTTTTTATCAGCAACTACAGTATTTTTTACTATAGATTTATCATAAACGAAGTTATCTTTTACTATTGGATGTTTAGTAATTTTTACCATATAATCAGGAATATTTTGATTAGTTGTAGCAACAATAGCATTTTCTTCGGATATTTGCTCATTAGCAAAAGTAGTATTGGTTGCAAAACTGCAACTAATACAAGCACTTAAGATTAAAGATGTTAATATTTTTTTATTCATAAGAAATCACCTTATTTTATTTTCGTATTTTAAAATTAGAAGAATTCATAACTTACAGATGCAAACAATCTATCTCTGTCTTCACCGGAAGCTATAGCTTCACCAAAAGCATATTTTAAGCAAGCATTTACATTTTCATCAAAAGTATAGAACATACCAATTTCTAAACCTTTTTGGCCAGCTAATACACCATCAAAGTTTCCTTTTACAATAGCATCTGGTGCCATATAACGATAGCCTACATATGCACCAAAATTATGTGGAATGCGATTATTTATCCAAGGTGTGCCTTTATATTGTAGTTCGATATTCCAAGCATTATCTTCTCCACCTTGATTTCCATGAGCATATTGTGCTTGTAAATTTAAATCTTTACCAACTTTGTAATTTAACATACCAGAATAAATTTCTAATGGATCACCACCATAAGCATCTGATTTGAAATTATAGTATGCTAATGTACCTTGTAAATTAGGAGAAAAATTATATTCGTAACCAGCACCCCATAGAGTAGGACGAGAATCACTTATACGATTTCCTTTAGCATCGTATTTATAAACTCCACCATAGTCATCTTCTCCAGTAGGATCTTTATGTTCCCAATTAGTATCACCACCACGAATGACTTCTGTAGTTTTATGATGACGAGTAAAATCACTATAAGCATTAGATTTAGTTGACCAATGTTCAGCACCTTCATGCCAAGTCCAATCGGGTGGAGCACTCCATCCAGGTGTTGTATAATCTGGGCCTTTATCCCAATTAATAGAACCAGGAACACCTAAATCCCATTCTGATTCATATACACGTCCACCAAAGAAATGAGTAGCACCTGCTTTATACCAATGAGTTAGTTCACCACCGATAATTTTCCCATCGTAAACAAATCCTTTTTGAGACCAAGGACTGAAAGAACCTAATTTCGCATATTGACCAGTTTTACCAAGATTACCTTCAATCCATGCTTGTGTTACTCCATTAGTGCCAAATCCACTAGATTGAGTTTCATGATTTAAATTCTCTCCAGCATGTTTATTTTCGTATAAAGCATGCATAGTATAACCACTATTTCCAATTGGTGCTTCCATGCCAATTGATAAATATTTTTCCCAGTAATGAGCTTTTTCTTTTGGACCGTTAGGTTGTTTACCGCCCATATATTTTTGTGTCAAATTCATATTAAATTTCATATTACTGGAACGTTCTTCTAATTTTGTGATTTTTACGCCTAAATTATCTAATTCATCATGATATTCTTTTTGTAGTTTATCTAATTCTTGTTTATCTTCTTTAGATAAATTTTCGTTAGCCATTGCTTTAGCTACCATTTGGGCCATTTCAAAACGTGTGATTTTTTGATCACCTTTAAAAGTATTATCATCATAGCCTTTAATAACACATTTATTTACTAAATCTACAATAGCTGTTCTAGACCAATGGTCTTGAGGAACATCATCAAAAGGATTTTCGTTGGCAAAAGATGTTCCCATATTCATCATAATTAAACTTGAAGTTAGACATATTAAAGATTTTTTTAACATAATTATTCTCCTAAAAGTATTTGCTCTAAATTTTAAATTATTTAATAATATCAATTGTTTTTATAAAGTATTTTTTTCAAAAAGCTTAATGAAAGGTATATAAATAATTGTACCTATGATAATAATTATTATTTGTACTATGATAACGCGCCAATCTCCAGCTGTTGCTAAAAAGGCATTTAAAAAAGGAGGTGTTATCCATGGTAAATAGATAATACAATTATTCATTAAATTTAAAGATATGGCCATATAACTAATGAAGATGCCTATAGCGGGTACAAGAACAAAAGGAATTATCATATATGGATTATAAACAATAGGATATCCAAATGTGATCATTTCATTTATATTAAATAAACTAGGTATTTTACTATTAGATAATAATTGCTTATTATTGGTATTTTTACTAGTTAGATAAATTGCTAATAACAGACAAATAGTAGAACCTGAACCACCAATCATACCAAAAGTAGGTACTAAAGCTATATTAATAATATTAGGAATTATATTTGATAAAATATAATTATGGATGTTTTGAAGAATACTGATTAATAAAAAAGGTTCAAGAATAGAACTATAAATTACAGATTGATGAATACCTAGAGTCCATAGAAAATTTCCTAAACTATAAATGAGAATACAGCCCCAAAGACTAGTAAAAATGTTAAAAATTGTTTCTTGTATAAATTGATTTATAATTACTATAATATTTAGATTAAGAATGTTATTTAAAATTAGTGATATAAGAGATATGATAAATATTACAAAAAATATAGGTATTATATTATTTAAAGTGGAAGATATAGCAGGAGGAATATTATCATTAAAATGTAATTTAAATTTATTTATAATTTGATAAAGTTCAATAACTATAATATCGATAATAAGTGTGCTTAAAATACTTTGCGGACCTAAGTTTTCATTTATGTTAAAGTTAGACAATAAAATATTAAAAGAAATAAAAGTTAAAATAGTTATAAATATGGGATTGTCCATTTGTTTGTTTTTGGCTAAATAATAACTAAAAGATAAACCAATAAATATATTACTTAAATTTATTGTGTAATTGGTTACAATGTTTAAATATTTTTGGATATAAATACTGATGATAGTATTATTATTAATTTGAAGAAAATTTAAAAATGTATTAATAAGTAAGATGAAACCAATTGTAATAAAGATAAGATTTAAACTAGATAAACTATCTCGTAATGAACGAAAATAAATTTGATTTCCAAAGCACGAAGATAGATATGTTAGTTTTTGTAAAGCTTTAGAATTTTGAAATAAATTGAAGGTCATAATTTTACCATCCTTTACATATAGAATTTATACAATAAATAAATTCTATTATGTTTTATATTATTGTTGCAACATTAAAAGTTATGACTTTTTATATAAAAGATATATCTTTATTAGTATAATATAATATTATACTCATTGTGCTAGTTCATTTTTTATTGTATAAACTAATAAACATTGTTCCAATCTTAATCGAAATCCTAAAATAGATTGTACTCTTATTCTTTCTATATCAAATAAATTTACTAATTTA
>OAXJ01000770.1_pt1 | contig 29368 bp, 44 predicted proteins | sample 1517241 | NCBI WGS metagenome assembly OAXJ01 (sample SAMEA2580293, study PRJEB22360) | human gut metagenome | biome: human gut; feature: human-associated habitat; material: faeces | place: Denmark | collected 2008/2010 | reverse complement strand
TAAATACTTCCTCCGGCTTCCCAATCCACTGCTGTGATCGTTGCCGCCGCTGGTAGCATTGCTGCCGCCGTCTGTGCCATCGTTTTTACGGCCCTGATTCCTGCGGCCCTGCCCCATTTTTTCCAATCTCTCATATTCTTTTCTCCTTATTTTAAATATTGTGCTATTAACAAAAGAAGCCCTGTAGCCAACGCCCCCGCTATTGTTCCAATGATTGTGTTAAAAGCGGTACGTGTTGCGTTATTCCACTTTTGTGCCGGCTCCTGCTCAAGTATGTCTACCTTGTCTTTTAGCGTGTTTACGCTCTCGCTCGTTGATTTCATCTGTTCGCATAATACAACCATACTTTTCGACATTGTGTGAATCTCAACAGCAATTTGCTCGAGATCATTTATCCTATGTTGATTGCTTTTGCTCCGCTCTTCTACCTTAGTAAGCCTTTGCTCATGTTCTAAATCCATGTGTTCTCCTAATTTAAAAAAGAGCCAAAGGCTCTGTTAATAAGTTGCAAAATAAAAAGGCCCTGCGGCCTTACTTCTGTTCTGGTGTCTCTGCCGTCTCTGTTGCTCTTGCATCCTGAGCAGCATAAAACTGCTCCGTGAACTCTGCAATCTCCTGCCGCACGCTGCCTTTGTTTGCCTCGTATAACTTGCTATCCTGGATATTCTGTGTAATGTTATCCCCGTCTCCGTCTTCTGCTACCGTGGCATTTAGATAAACCACGGTGCGGTCAGAGTCCTTGACCTTAATTTCCCCAGTGAGGGTGATTGATCTTTTAATTTCTAACATCTTATCTCCTTTCTTATTTTGCTATATACATAATGTTGATTGGTAACCATACATTTTCTGGGAGGGTCGAAGGATATGTGTTTCCTTCTCTATATCTACCGATTTTAATTGTTCCATCTGGGCTAACTTGGGTCATAAAAATTGCTTTCCCGCTGCCTTGGTGAATAGTAACAACTCCGTTTTTAGGTCTATAATTTTCTGGAAGTGTCATGCCCTGAAGTAGAAGCGATGCTTCTTCTCCATTATCTATCACGGTTTTATTTCCCACCAAACTTTTTGTCGTAAGAGTTCCCACAATATTTACAATTTTCCCAACATTACGAATTACAAGCCCTGAACCACTGCTATATTCTGCGAAAGCCAGCATATTTACACCTAAACCTTTCCATCCAGTATCAGTTTCTAAGTTCGCAATCCTGTTATCGGTTGTAGTTTTATAGCTATTTACCTCGTTTTTAAAAGTTGTTAGCTGTACATTCGTATTGGAGATATTTTCTCGGTTGCTCAATATAGCAGATTGATTTGCAGTTACACTATCATCAAGCCCTGAAATTCTTACTAATAATTCTTCATTATCTTGATACTGCTTCTGATCTGCAGTATCAAGACGTTCTTTCAGATTTGTATAGACGGTACCACTTTCGTTTTGCCTCGCATCAACAACCTCCGCAAGAGAAGGATTCGCCTGTGACATTTCGTCTAATAGTCGATCATATTTTTCGTCAAGTGCATCCTGTTTTGCTGTATATGTGTCTATGACTGCTTGCTTCGCCTCCATGTCGGCCTTACTCTCCTTATTTATTGCATCTATTCCATCGTGGATACTCTGTCTTACATCCTTTCCGAATACCGCCTGTAAAATATTCTGTAATGCTTCTTGTATTGTCATAACTGCTCCTTTCTATTAATTAGTCCTTTTCCACATATATACGGTGATGTACGGCTGTAAATTTCCGGAATCACCACCGCCTGCGGAAGTTGTATTCCCGCTGTTTCCGCCTGTGTTTCCACTATTTCCTCCCGTGGTACATGTCCCGGAAGAGTTCATGGTATGCGTATGGTTGCCTGTTGTGTTTGACTTGTATGATGTACTGCCGCTTTCAAAATTGTTCGGCTTATTGTAAGACGTTCCTTTTTGTACAGCATCTTTGTTAATTCCGAGATAATGATAATGATTTCCAGCCCCCTGCATCGTATGAACATGATTCGGAACAGTATGTGTATGGTTATTTAGGCTATGCACATGATTATTCATCCCATGTGCATGGCTTTGCAATTCCTTATGCCCACCTGATTTCTCCACGGCATTAAACTCTCCTTGCCCGGTATCTACTCCCACGATTGTTTTTCCAGTAGCGAATGATACCCAGCTGCCGCCAAAGAACGTTCCGGGATTAACATTTTTTACAGAGATGTAGATACTGTCCACGGGCCACAGTTTGTTCGTCACTGCGTCCATTTCCACCTTCACCTGCTGCGCAGTGTTTGCGGCGTTGTTTGCTGTGTTTACAGCGGTGTTCACGCTCCCGGCCATCCCCTGCACGATATTTGTCAGGTTAGATGTACCTGCCACCTTATCGGTCAGGCTACTGATCGTCCGGCCCAGCACAATCTTGTTATTGGCCGGGTTTTCCAGATCAATTTCATATTTGCTTACCAGATAGTAGGTAGACACATCTCCCATGGTGCTCAGAAGTCCATGCTGCTGTGACACGCATGGGACCAAATCGCCCAATCTGATAGCGTTTATATCCACGTCTATCATGTGCAGATCTACCGCTGTGAGTTCTATTGTGATTGCAAGATTCACGCAGGTTTTAAGATATTCCTGCGCTTTTGCAAGTAACGTCTGAGCATCCACCACATCGGGAAAATCCACTTTCTCAAAAATCCATCCGTATAAGTCCACGGCCTCTTGGTTATAGACATAATCTTTCCCGCCGTTTATATTCGTGATCTTTGTCTGTCCGTTTGCGCCCAGGGGGATAATTGCAGTCTTGATATTTTCGGCCTTGGTGTACTTTTTCAAATCGAGGAGATTTTCTCCGAACCGGATCACCTGATTGTTGACCTTTCCATACTGCTTTACATAGTCCAAATATCGCACACCGTTTTCGTGCCGGACCCGCAAATACCCAGCGTACTTTCCAAGAAAGTTCGTATTTATAAAGTCCCATGTCGTCTCATAATTAGTAGCCAGCTTTTTAATCCGTTCACTGTCAATATCTATCGTTCCCACGGTAAATTGCTTATCTGGCCCCGCCTGAGAGTTATGTTCTGCAATCAAAGCCCTAAAAATATCGACATTTGTTTCAATTTTATTGACTTCTCCTGAATCCCAGCCGTATGTGTGCGCCCTCTGAACAGAATCTAACAAAAAAGCCAGCTCTCCCTCACAAGAGATCTGACCAGTTTGCTGAAAGTCTATTTCATTTGTCAATGATCTACCCGAAAACAATAGTTCTGAATCCTCATAGACTTCAATTTTTGATTTCAGCTTATTGATAACATCTGCATTCGGATGCCTGGGAAGAATTGAGAAATCAAAGTTCCCGGTCTTGTTCAGTTCCAGTGAAACCTTCGGTTCCAAAAGCATATATTCTTCGTCCCGTATATCGTGCAGGACCTTTCCATCGCACAATACTCTATACATTACAAACTACCCCCTCTATAATCGACAGATACCGTGCCATTCCCGGAAAAAGTAAGATAGTTGTCTCCTTCGCCCAGCCATATATCAAATACCTTTGACTTTCCAGCCGGGAGACTGTACTTTTTCCCATTGTATGTCACCTGCATAGCTGCGCTGCACTCGATCACGGGCACGATCTTTTTTCTGCGCCCCGGAATGTAGAGTTGATAGCTCCCATCCACCTGCAGATCTTTATATTCCCGTATGATTCCTGTTTCGAAATTGAAGTCGTCCCAGGTCCAGTCTTCCAGACTGCTATACTTTTCATATTTGTACGGGTCGACCTCCCCGGAGATGGTGATTTTACTTTCTGCCTTTTCTGACTTTTCGGTGTCCAGTTTCAACCGTCCTATGTAATAGAACGCCGGATCACTGTCCAAGAAAATCTTAAATTTCTGTCCTGCTAGGTAGTTTGCGATCTCTGATAGCTTTGCCTGCCAATCAAAGTAATCAGTATCCAGCTGGTCAAACTCCATAGAGATTGACCTTTGCTTGTATTTCACATCTCCTGTGACTGCCTCCGTAAGGTCGATAATTCCGTCTGCACCCGGTATTTCCTGCTCATACGTCTTTGCCTCCGGGAATCCAAGGGTGATCGACAACCACCCCAGATTCCAGTCTTTCAAGGTGTGCTTTCCTCCGATCTGCACACCCAACGTTCCTCTGTCTTCCATCTATACACCTCCTCTTGCCTTTCTATCGGCCATACTATTCAATCGGCTGTCCATAAACGGGGCCAGCGTCCTTGCCGCCTCTCGGCCCTCTATGTTTGTTACAACCTCTATCTTTTCCGGCCCGGTATAGACTGTCTTTTCGATTGTCGTTGTCCCGCCGCCTCCGGCATATACAATCTGCGGCTGCACACTTGCTGTGATCTTGCCCATCTGCCTTGATACTGCCGTCTGCATCCGGCTCTGTAATTCCGGTATATTTAGTTTCGCCTTTGCAAAGCGTGCCACCATGGTATCCGCTACCGTCTCTACCTGTCTGTAAAGCTTCGGTGCTTCTTTCTCCTGTCCCTTTTCGGCTCCCTGGATCGTAAACTTTCCGATCTGGGCGAATACACGAGATGGGGATTTTATTTTTAGTTCTTTTTTTGCGGCTTTTACAATATCCTTGCAAAGCTTTTTCATTGCCTTAGAAAGGTTCCGAGTTTCTCCCGTTATTCCAGCAGCCAAACCTTTTGCAACGTTAGCCCCGGCCTTTTTCATTTCGGCATTCAGATTATCTGTCTCTTTTTTTATTGCCGCTTGATATTCCTTATTAATCTTCTCAAAGTCGTCTTTAAAGAAGGACTCTGAAAAGCTTTCTGCCATGGATTGCTGTTTGTTCCACTTGTCCGTATAAGCTTTCTGTTCTGCCGCCGTAAGGGACTGGAACCACGCCATGTACTGTCGGCCCTCTTCCACATCCATGCCAAGGATACGCTGCATCATGCTGTCAGGAATTTTATTTTCCAGGGATTTCAGCCGTTTCTGATAGTCTTCTATATCATATAAGTTCTGGTCCAGATCGTAGAGACTGCCGTATGCCTGTTGTTTGCTAGTAAGATTGTCTTGCAGGCTTTTGATTTCGTTATACTGCTCCTGATACTTCTCCGAAAGCTCCTGGATCTTCTCCTCGGCAATCTTGGTCAGGCGATCCGCTTCTTTCTCAAATGCCGTGTTATAAGCATTTGCGGCCTTTTCTCCGGCCTCTTTTAGCTGCTTTTCCTTTTTTGCATTTGCAGCTTTTAAATCCTTAAGTTCTTCCTTAAGTTTCGCTTTCTTTTTCTTATTCTTCTTTTTATTTCCAAGCTTATCTATTTTCTTTTGCAGCTTCGCTTCGGCTTTTTCGCTTGCCTTTACCTGCTTGTTGTATGCCTGGTCAATGATCTGCTGCACTGTCTCGCTTGACCGCTGTTTTGCGATGCTTAGAGAGTCGCTCAGACCACTCAGGAGATTACTTCCGATCTCGGAGTAATTACCTTTATATGTAGCATTCTTTGCCGCAGACAGTGCTGTGGAAATGACACCTTGCATTTCTGCTACAAGCTCGCTCTGTCCTTCCCTGACACCCTTTGCGATACCCTTTGGGATCGTTTCTCCTTTCAGGATTTTAAACATCTTAGAAGGGGACGGGATACCTTTCTTTGCGGCCCCAATGGTCACGTTTATCACCTTCATAGACGCTTTCGCCGCTTTATCGGCATTCTCCGTCATTCCGGATGCTATACCAAGAGTAAGAAATTTTCCGACCGCATTTTTGAACAACGTAGAAGGAGAATGGATGCCCGCCTCCGCTTCTGCCGCCGCCTTGGCCTGCTGAATTACCTTTCGTGCCGCAGAGGATACAACGCCAGAGTTCGCATTGATTCCGGTTGCGATTCCGGAAGAAATATTCTTGCCAACACTGTTAAATCCGCTTGTGCTTACTTTCTTCGCCCCATTAACCGCATTCTGCGCCGCTGTCTTGATCTTTCCTTTATTTGCAGTCACACCGCTGGCAGTTTTGCTGGAAAGTTCTTTTCCTTTTGCCGTAGCCTGCCCGCTCTTGGAAGAAATGCCAGAGACATATGCACTGCTTAGCTTCGCCCCTGCCGCCTTGGCCTTAGAGACACCGCCAGAAAAACCGCTTGCCGCTGCATTGCTGACTTTTTTTGTTGCCGCCTTAGCTTCTCCGGCTCCTTTTGCTAGCGGTTTTACATATGTGTCCTTTGTGGTAGTTCCAGAAGCAGTGTTGTTTGTTGCTTTAATAACAGAATTTTTTGTGATTGCGTCCGTGCTTTTCTTCGTTTCACTAGCCGTTTTCTTTAAGCTACTTTGTAACTTCTTTGAAGACTCATCTGTACTTTTTGCGGCACTTCCAATTATCTTGCTTACGCCGAATGTATCCGCAGACAATCCCTGACCGCTCATCATTTGGACGATAGCGTCATTAACAGTAGTTTTCCCCTCCGCTACCTTTGCGGATAACTCTGCCGGGATCTGCGCCCCTTGAAGTCCCGCCTTATTAATCGCCTCCTGAAAATCCATCAGATTTCCCAGTGCGGCGGCGGCCTCCTTCGGCTTCATGCTGCCAGAGGTAATGCCATTTGCTAAGTATTCGGGGATCTGTACCCCGCCGTTTAATGCCTTTGCTTTCAGATCTTCAAAAGTGACGAGATTTTTTACTTCTGATACTTTTGTAGGAACTGCATACTGTCCGGACTGTATTCCCTCTGCAATGCTGTCAGGAACTTCCACACCTGACGCTCTTGCCTTTTCAATCATATCCTGCCAGTTCAGCCCGTTTTTCAACTGTTGTGCTGCGGATTTGAAAGAGATAGATCCGTCTGCCATTCCCTGTGACAGATACTCCGGTATCTTCATTCCAGCTTCTTGCATCTTTGCAAGATCTTCGCTGTTTACCAGATCATCCAGCTTTATTAGCTGTTTTAGTTCTTTTCCGGTCGTCGGATTAGCATAGATACCATCCTGAATCCCTTTCCCAATGGATTCCGGTATTTTAGATGCTTTTATTCCTGCCTCTTTAGCAAGATTATCCAGGTTCGCCTTGAAATCATTGAAGTTTGTTTGCGCGGTAAATTTATCCGTCCATGTTCCCAACTCACCATATGCGGACTCCATGTTCTTTTTACTTTTATCTACAGCATCGTCTGCATCATCTAAAGCTTGATTATATCTATCCAGAGCAGCTCCTGCCTTCTGAAGTTCCAGATTCCCAGACCCAAGACCATATTTATCCTTCAGTTTGTTAAACTTCTCTTGCGCTTTATCGCGCCTTCGCAACGCTTCTGTTTGATTATTGATTGCTTTTTCATGCTCTATTTCTGCCTCGGCAACCTTTTTCGCTGATTTTTCCATTCCAGCCTGATAAGCCTTTGCCATTGCTTGTTCTTTCAGAGCATCAATATTATTTTTTATTGCTTCTGTGGACTTATTTAACTTATCTCTCTCTGCGTCATACTTTAGCCCAAGTTCTGGCATGAGATCGTTCAGTTCTTTTACAACACTTTTTATCCTTGCCTTTGTCCCTGCGCTCTTATTTTCTACCTTTATTAACCTTTGTAGCTGGTTAAACAGGTTATCCGCTTCTACTCCCTGTGCTCTGGTAGATTCCACAGTTTTTTCATTCTCTTTGTGAAGTGACTTTATGGATGCTCCCATATCATCCTGTGCTTTCTTCACTCTTTCACAAGTCTTTCCAAACTTATCGGCTTCTGTCTCTGCCCGTGGAACAGTCAAGGCATATGCTGCAATCCCTGCTGTCAAAGCCCCTGCTGCCAGTACAGCCATGCCGATCGGCCCACCAAGGGCAGTACATGCCGCATTAAAGGCTCCCGTTGCAGCCGTGGCAAGTGTAATCTTCCCCGTAAAAATTCCAACCACAGTCTGTAATGCTGTAAGTCCTCCCTGCTGTGCCACAAGAGTGATTGCGTTCGCTTTTTCCAGAGCATTGAGTGCTTTTAATGCTGTCCCCAGTGCGCTTACACTTCCAGAAACGGCCTGTGCAGCTTTGTAGCCTTTAAGCACAACCAAAAGACTTGTTGCTAACGGAAGTGCCGTCTGCATGTTCTCTCCTAGGAACTTCGCCGCAGATCCCAATACTTTCAGACCGCCACCTGCGACTGTCTTTGCCGCAGAGCCAAGATTTTTGACCGTGGTAATCGTCTCTTTCGGAATGATGGATTTAAGCCCGTGCGCTTCTATCTGGTCCGCCAGTCCTCCGATCGCATCCGATGCCGCTGCCACTCCATCCGCAAGCGGTCCTTTGAGTTCATCTCCCACTGCAATTCCGAGCGCAGTAAACTTATTTCCAAGTATTTTGATCCGACTTTCTAGCGTCTTGTACCGCTGCCCAGCTTCGTTCGTAAGGGCCTTATTTTCGTTCCACGCATTATTGCCGATCTTTAAGGCTTCTGTAAATGTCCCAGATGCTCCCGCTGCTCTTAACAGTGCATCCCTCATACGGATATCGGAAAGCCCCATATCGTCCAGGACTTTTATTGCACTGCCGCCACTCTTATTTACCTTATCCAAGCCTTGGATGAAGGAAATAATAGCTCCTGCTGCATCTTCTTTAAATGCCTTTTTGAACTGATCCGCCGTCATGCCAGACACTTTCGCAAAGTCGTTTAATTCGTCACCGCCCTTGGTAGTTGCAAGATTCATTTTCGACATTAGGGTAGAAAATGCCGTTCCACCAGCTTCTGCCTCGATCCCTACAGAAGATAACGCCCCAGCAAAGGAAAGTATATCTGCTTCTGACATTCCAACCTGATGTCCAGCTCCTGCAAGTCTAAGAGCCATATCCGTAATCTCTTGCTCTGTTGTGGCCAGATTATTTCCTAAATCTACAATTACAGATCCCAGCCGTCCAAACTGCGTCTGTGGCATCCGTGTGATGTTTGCCAGCCTTGCCAGAGAGGTTGCCGCCGTATCTGCGGACATGTTCGTAGAATCTCCAAGCATAACCATGGTTTTAGAGAATCCTGCGATATTCTTCGTCTTAATGCCAAGCTGTCCGGCTGCCTCTGCTACCCCTGCGATCTCATTTGCAGAGGTTGGCATCTCTTTCGACATATTTAAAATGTCTTTTCGCATGATATTCAGTTCTTTATCCGTGGCATTTACTGTCTTTTTTACACCAGCAAAAGCACTTTCAAACGAAATACTTGCTTTCAAAGATGCCGCACCGCCCGCAATAACTGCGGCTCCGGTTGCTTTCATTCCGGTAGATACCGCAGGTTTTATCTTGCTGGCAGCACCAGACCAATATTTCTCTGCATTTTCCGCACTTTTCTTCGCTTGTGCCTCCGTTTGCTTATAAGACCGCTTCTGTTCCTCTCCGGCCTTTTTCGTGCTCTGCGAGGCTTTCTCTCCGGCTTGCTTTGCGGCTGTTTCCGCTGTCTTCCCGGCTTTTTTTGCCGCCTGTTCTGTTGTTTTGCTTGCTTGTTTTACAGAGGTTTCTGCGGACTTTGCCGCCTGCTTGGTCGCAGTTTCTGCGGATTTCGCCGCTTTTTTCGTCTCTGTGTCCAGTGTTCTCGATAGTTGTTTGAGTTCTTTTTCGGCTTTTTCCGAATTTAACTCAACTTCGATTTCAATACTTCCGTCAGGCATATATTCTCCTTTCTTTTTTGCCTGCGTCTGTCTTCTATGTTCACGTCTCTATCTTCCTGGGCGTAGAGTTCCGCTCCCCTGCAACCTCTGTGTTACAGTGTTTTTATTTATAAAATATTGCTTAGGTCCCCACCGCTCAAAAGGGCCTGCGTAACCTCTTCTTCCAACATCCTGTCTTCTTCGGACACATTCTCCGGTAGCTTATATATTTCTTTCATCTTCTTATAGAACTTTTTCTGTTCCTTATCCATACCTGCGGTATCTGCTGCCCGGTATCCCATCACTTTCGATATTAAGCAGTCTTCTTTTAATCCGGCGAACATGGCCGAGAACTTCCACCAGTGCAATTCGACAGCGTTCAGATCTATGCCGTACTGTTCCATAAATGCAGCATAGATATAATCCGCATCATGAGTAAAGCTATAAATCTGATCCTGTTTCTTTCCTTTTCCGGACTGCTTCTGTTCTTCTGTTTTCCCGCACTGATAAAACCACAACATTTGTGAAATGGCTCCGTCAAGGTCCTCCGGTATCTCTGGATAATACAAAACCAGGCCGCTATTGTATTTCGCAAGCAGCCTGGCTTTTTTCTCGTCTACATCAAACTCCGGGATATTCAGAATATCTTCCACAAAAAACCGCTGTTCTTCCGTGATGTTTTTATCCTGTATCATCTCCTCAAAACGGATCGACACTCGGAAGTCTGTATTGATCTTATGTTCCTGACCAGCCACCAGAACGGTTTCCGGCAGCTGATCCGTCAGAATATTCATTAGTCACCTGCCATGGACTGGACAAGTTTATTATAAGATTCCACCTGTGCCTCTCGCAGGTTCACAAGTTTGTTAAATGCAGCAACCCGCTCATGGATGTCTGTATCAGAAAACATTTTCTTTGCCGCACCATCTCCCAGCAACTTATCAAATGTCTGGTCAATAATCTTACATTCTGCCCGGACACCCTCTGCATTTAAGGCTCCGTCAATCCCATGTTTCTTTTCATATTCCATTAGTTCTTCAAACGTCTGCTGCTTCACATTGTTAAATCGCTCTATCATATCCGCATCCAGAGCAGAGAATTTAAACTCTGCCCCATTCCATTTAAAAATCTTGTTCATATCCTTTACTCCTCCATGTTCACTGTCTTTTTCTCTATGCTCCTGCTGTTACCGTAATGGCGCAGGTTGCCGTCTTATTTCCATCTGTCGTTGTCACTGTCACATCCGCGGCCCCTGCTGCAACCCCGGTCACTTCCCCAGTATCAGATACCTTTGCAATACCAGTATCCGTGCTGAACCATGTAACTGTCTTGTCTGTAGCATCTGCAGGCTCTACGGTTGCCGTAAGTGTCTCTTTCGCCGCAACTGCAAGGGACAGCGTTGTTTTATTCAACGCCACCCCGGTTACGGCTTTAAGAGGGTGTATCGCCTTTCGCTGTAAATTTCTTAGTGCTGGTATTAAATGTTCCCTCGACTACATCCCCGATACCTAACAGGTTACCTTCACAGTTCATTTCTCCATCTTCGTTTCCAAAGCTGGCTACTTCGATCGCCACGTGGAACTTGCGGGCATGGTAGGTATTCTCTGCACTTTCCTTCTGATCCAGATCTACGATCACGTAGTCTGTCTCTGCATCTGCTCCTGTTTTTAAAAGTTCTCCGATCTCACAGATATAGGCAATCGCCTCTTCTGATCGAATCTGGTCCGCTGTGTACGGTGCCTGCCACTCGTACCCGGTGATTCCCTTGCTGGTAGATGCATCGTTTACGTACCGTTTTGAACTGGTCTGCGCTCCCGGTTCCTCATTAAGATCCGTGAACCCTGTCCCCATCAGGACAAAATTTTCTGCCTCTGCGGTCCCAATGTCCAGATAGTTCGCCTGCATCCTTCTCTGTCTTACACTTTTTAATGCCATGTTATACCTTCCTTTCCTGGTAATAAATAAAGCGGCACTGAATCTGATACTTTGCCTTGTCAAGCTCCGTATCAAACGCATAACCGCTCGTAATCGCTTCGATTTTTATTGCTTCCTTACCTTTCTCCAATTCCGGGAACTCCCCGGCCTCAGAGAATTGTTCCAGCCAGTCTGAAAAGTGCTCAAAGAACCCGATGTTTTCAAGGTTCTGCCGCACTTCTTCGCCGTATAGCTCCCGACTGGCAAAATTAAATAGATGTTGCCGTTTGGTATTTCCGACAATATCTTTTTTCAAAACTGTTTGTGATGGAACGGATTCTATCGAGTAGTACGTTGTGTCACTACCCAGGTAATCCACCCCGATCCCTTTGCAATACTCATCTAGATACGGGCATTGCTTAACAATGTTCCGTATAGCCTCCACAATCGTCATTTTGGCTTTCCTCCTACAAACCTCGCAATAGATACCAGAACCTCTCGCCCTCTGTCGGCAAACGCTCTCTTGTCCCAATGTTTTCCACGCAGTCCCTTGCCCTTATTTTCTTCGTAATTCTTCTTTGCATATGGGGTGATGTACTTTATGCAGTACGTTGTCTCAATCGCAGTATTTTTCAGTGGACCGTTGAGAAAAGGGACGTATGCATCCGATATTCTGCGCACTTCATGCACAGCAAGTCTCTGACCGGGACCACCTTTCTGCAGGTTCCTTTCTGTAAGGATTACGTTTGCAGGAGCAATCTTGACTTTTATCTTCATTCAGCCGTCACCTTCCAATGCTGCATTTCCGGGCTGCCGTTGTCGTTCGTCTCCACAACGGCGATCACCCGCACATCATCATAGGCATTTTTCAACCGTTCTTCGTCCTTTGCGCTGGTCAGTTCATCTTCCACGATGCCACGGACCACCAGGTCCCCGGCTTCGACCGTAAAAAATCCCGTCTTTTCTGTCTCCTTCACAAAGTTTTTCGGTTTCCTGAACTGCTTCTCTGTCTCTGCCGTAAACGGGATATAGATTTCTGCCACATCAGCACTTACAATCCCCTTGTCTGTGGGCTGCACGGCTGTGGTATCCTGCCAGTTCACGCCTTTTAGGACTGTCCGGTAATAGCGGTTCGTCCCGGTATCCCGGTCATATACCTTGTTGTAGAGTGTTATGTCTGCGTTTGTAACCATTACCGACACCCCCTGTATAACAACCCGGTATGGATTAAGTATGGATAAGCAACGGCATACTGTTTCTTTGCTGCTGCCGCCTCTCTTGTTTGTCCGTCCTGCTGTTCCGTCACATAGGATACAGAGACATTTCCGACCGTCTCTGACTTCTTCTCTTTCTGCTGCCCTGCGGCATCGGATTTATACATTACTTCCGCAACAGCACAGGCAGCCAGCCTGACCTCCTCCGGGATCTCTGCATCATCTATCCTGCCAAACGTGATGTACTTTATATAGATGCTCGCCCGCAGGATTACTGAGGAAAAGGCAGCCTCCGGTATGGTGCTGCCATTGAACTGCTCTTTATAAAATGTGTAGTCTGCATACTCTACCATACCGTGACCTCCTTATGCCTTTTCGACCAATACAATCTCCTGTGTTACTGCCGCAGCATCGACATTGATCGTAGTCGTTACCTGAGAATATCCATTCTTCTTTACTTTCGCCGGATAAGTACCCTTTCTCAAGTTATACACCACCTGTCCGGTTGCGTCTGTTTTTTGTCTTGAGCCGTTCACGTCCACAATCACGCCCTCAATCGGCTGTGCTTCTTCTGCATTATCTTTCACTGTCAGTGTTACTGTCTGCGTTGTTACTGGCACAGTTGGCTCCAAGTAAGCAAAAGGACAACCAAGTCGATCTTCGTCCATTCTTGTTGCCGGGTTTGGAAGAGCCCATCCCATGCGGAATACAACTCGTAAAGCCACCATGTCCTGCTGTGCAAGGTTATACACGATTTCTTTTGTGGAAGGGTCCTGGATAACTCCCTGGTCTAAGATCTTAACCGTTATATCCTGGCGGATAGAATATACTGCCTGTTTAAAGTCTCCTACAACCAGCTGTGCAATAGAAGAATCAAAAGAGCCATTCTGAGGGAAATACATCGGTGCGCCGTCAAGTGCATACTGCGTTGTTCCCTGCATATCTGACTTAAAGATCGGGGTTCCGTCTGTTGCTCTGATACCTCTAAGTTTCGCTCTCATTCCCATGGCAGCCAACGCACCAGTTGCCATATATCCAGATTCCTCTATATTTGCAATGACACCGTTTTCCTCCATGATTAACTTGTAATAATCAGGAGATGACCCGACTGGTACATTATTCCCTGCCTGTCTTGCCAAAGTGATAATATCATTCTGCCATTCTGCCGGACGATTTGAGCCGAAGATAATCGCACTGTCCACTTTCTGTCCGATCGCTTCATTAACCCTCGGTGTGATTTCTCCGAAAATATCAAACTCAGCATCATCCAATACGGCCTCCGGGATCGGAACGATTACCGCAAGCTCTCCGGCATTAATATAGACATTATCCCACGCCTGGTTGGATGTCTGTTTCATGCCTGTATCTCCGTTTACCCAGTAAGCAGTCGGTAAGAAATCAAGAACTCTGATCCTTGTTTGATTGCTTGTCATGTTTGGCAACTTTTTTGCCAACCCCATAAATACAGACTGCTTTGGTGCATCCTGAAAAATGGTACTTACCACCTGTTCCCGGATAATTGCCTCTGCGTCTGCCCTGCTTGTAATATGTACTGCCATATATACCTCCTATTCTTTCCCGAATACACTTCTCAGTGCATCGTTTGCTTTGCTCTTTAAATCATCATTTTCACCAGTTGCCCCAGGAGTACTTGACACAAACTTTGGAATTTCTTTTTCTGGCTGAAAAAGGTAATCGTTTTCCTCTTTTGCTTTCTTTAAAGCGTCTTCAATGTCATGATCCTGGTTCTTGCTCTCTTTTAAGCTGTCAATGTCAAGGATCGCCATTACTGCCTTTTCATTTTTACCGCCAGCCTTTAAGATTGCGTCTTTGATCGCAGAATTAAATTTCATGTCTTGGATCTCTCTGCTGTGATCTTCATCTTTTTTCTGTAAATCATTTGTAAGATTCGTGATCTGGGTTCGCAGCTCTGTAACGTCCACTCCTTCAAAACTTTTCAATGTTGTCTTTGCATTTTTTAACTGAGTCTCAAAACTGTCACGATCTGACTTTAATGGATTTACAACTTTCCCATGTTCAGCCATAACAAAGTCAATCTGTTCCTGTGTTAGTCCCTGTGCTTTTAAATCGTCTGTGTTCATTATCTTCTTCCTTTCTTTATCACTATTAAGTTATTTTAGGTGTGTAACTATCCACCAGTGACCGGACTATTTTAGGTCTAATCACCTGACCAGTTCATTTGCTGCATAAAAATAACACGCCTAAGCGTGTTTGATTTCTTCTATGATCTGTTCTATCTGCCGGATATACTTCTGATTGCCCGTAACCCGGATATGGCTTTCCAGCGTCCGCAGGTTGCGGCTCCTTGGAAGTCTGCGACGCTCCACGTTGGATTTTATAACCAAGGCTACCCGTTTACTCCGGCAGTGGGTGTGAAGCGCAAAGTTATCCGGATTGTATAAAATCCACTCCCCTATATTCCTGTGTGATCTCTTAAGTTTTAATAAAACCCTCAACTCCTTCCCCTATTTGTACGTTATCCGGGTACTGCTTTGAAAGCTCTATCATCCCGGACAACATGGATTTTAGCAATAGCTCTGATTCTATGCTTAGACTTTTAACGTGCATCATCGAACCACCACGACCATCTATATACCTCTTTTCATGAATCTCTACCCTTGCTTTTGTAAAATCCATAAGTCCATTTGCTGTACTAAAAAATAAAGATGATACAGCGGCGCAAACAATATCCTTCCCTTTTTCCGCATAATCTGCGTGACCGGACAGATCAATCCATACTTCTCTATATCCTGTTTCGCTTAAAGATATATGAATCATCATGCTCTCCTCTCTTGGCATAAAAATACCACCTGACATGCATCAGATGGTATTAGTCAATATTAATTTTCGCTCCGCAGTAGCTGCACTTGAAGCAATGCGTCTTTTTAAAGTCTCCGCCTATCGGCTCATATGTCCCTTTTCCACACTCGGTGCAGGTCACTTTTTCACCATTCAGCAGCTTATTCAGCTTCTTTACTCCTTCTGGTACTTCCATAAGATCACCTCCATGGATATTCTGGATATAGTTCTTTTATTAATTTAATTATACCTCTCAGCTCATCCCCGGTCAATTCATTCCGCCTGAGTTTATGCTTTAATTCTTGAGCTTTACATACACATTCAGCCCATTGAGAATTGCCTATATTATATCTATGGTGAGTAACTTCATGAATAATGGTCTCTGCTGTCTTCTGTATCGTCCTGGTTTCCGATGCATAGATAAGAATTTCATTTTTATCCTGCATTCCAAGCACTTTCCTTGGATTATCCATTTTATACAACATTCTGATATTTAGCTCCGGATGGTCTGCAATGTACTTCACAGTTTCTTTTCCAATATCAGATTTATTTAGGTTCCTTTGCAGACTCCAATGACTGATTGTATCTTTCTGCCCATTATTAATGTCTTCCAGCCGTTCTGTGAACTTAGATTTATTAGCTTTGGCAAACTTGTTGCTCCAAATAGCCTTTTGTGCCACACTCCGGTTAAAGCCTACAATATTACCGCTATCGTCTAAAACCGCATGAACCTGAGTCCTTACAGATTCTACCCGTCGGCCCGTCTGCCTGCAGAACTCTTTCAGCGTCTTTTCCTGTTCCTTGAGTCGCACGGATTCAGATTCAAAACGCTGCTGTAAGGTATTTTTCAGAACCTCATCATCGCCTGCTGCCTTGACCCCGGCATCGTATCCGGCCAGCTTGCGCTTTGTGTTCCTGATCTGCCGCTCCTGGAAACGCTGCATCTGTGAAACTTCATATTCTGTATATGCTTTTCCGTTATATGTATAATTCTTTGCTTTGTACTCATTAAGCATCTGATCCGTATAGGCCGGAGTAGATATCCCAGGAATAAAAGCATAGAAATTATGACGACAGTTCCAACCGCAAAGCCCCGGTCCTGTTCCGTATCCCGTGCTATCATAGAACGAAGGATACTTTGGATCTTTCCCTGATATACAAAAGACCTTCCCTTGCCATGTCTGGTGATCTGGTCTTGCCCCACTGTGGGCAGTAGTCTCCACATAGTCGCAGTCCATTTCCTGCGCATATTCAAGGTTCAGTTGTGCTGCCGACTGGTTGACTCCGGTTAGCACACTGCGCCTGACTGCCACGTCCAACTTATCTGTGTGCCCGGATGGATACAGGACTTCTGTACCCTGTGCTGCTGCCTCTTTGATTGCATCCGCTATGACCTTATCATAGCTGAAAGCTCCGGTCTGTACCTTAAGCATGACACTATTGCAAGCATTTATGTAAGAACTCTGCGCCTTGTTCGCCGTTGTAAGTGTAAGATTCTTTAACACTCCTTTGGTCTTTCTTAGATTGGCATTTAGGATCTGCTGCATTTCCTTTGACTGGTGTAGCTCCTTTGGTTCCATTCCAGCCATTTTGTAAATGACAGATTCATTTTGGATGTTTTTGACCCCGGCCTCTTTAAATAGTCGGTCTATCTCCCGATCTATATATCCGGTTGTCTGTCCGATCCGTTTAACAGCGTCTTGATAGACCATTCCGGCGTTCTGCAGGACATGAGCCTGATGCTTTGCTGTGTCTGTGATGTGCTTTGTCTTTGCAATCCGGCGGGCAATGTCCCCAATAAGAGAGACCGACAGTTCATCTATTAAGGCTAGGAGTTGGTCACTGCATTTATCCAGGTATTCTGGATCAAGCATATGCTATCACCTACTCTTCCTGTATGCCAAACGGATCATTCTGCTGTGGCGGCATCATCTTGAGGGCTTCTTCTTCCGACACTCCGTATTTTTTTGCAATATAGATTTCTTTTCTGATGATTCCGGCGGTCGCGTCCTGCTGCATTGCTGCCAGCTCTTTTTCTCTATCGGATAGGATGCTGTCACCCCAGTTGAATGTAGTTTGATAAGAACCGACCGGGGCCAGATGATAAATACTTGTGTAAAAATCCATAGCAACCAACATATCTTCCAGAGCCTCTTGTAGTGCTCCCTGCATGTCTTTAGTCATGTCAAAAGATCTTTGCTTGCTACTCTTTATTTCCTCGGCTGTCTTATCAACATTATTCGGATCAGATAAAGTCCCATATGCAAGGCTACAATTAAATTCCACCAGTCGTAGCTGATGGTTCAAGCCATTATAATAAGAAGAATCTCGAATATCCGGTGAAAATACATCCAGCAAAGGCTTATCCGTAGCTCCTGCGTTGAACTGTAATCCTCTGTATAGCCGATCCTTGCCATCTGGATATATAAACCGATCTTGCGTCTTATCATATTTCAGCATGGATTCACCGATATGGACAGCGGTTTCCTTTGCCTCATACTCCCAGTCTATTTGTGAGTATCTTTTATCTGCTTTTCTGATAGGATCAATCGCTTTTGAGAAAACAGATACACCAAGAGGTGAGGTCGAATCTGAATTGTTTGCCAGCGGAACTTTGAAATACCCAAAAGGCAGTCGGTCCATCCCTGAGAATGTGACAGACCCCGAAAGTTCGGACCATTCCTCCACAGATCCCACAGATATTTCTGATCCAAGGCTAAAGTCATTGGTGCTGACAAATGCACGGTTACTGATTCTTAAAAGTCCATTTGTCAGCTCGTGTATCTCAAGCTTTGTATATATCTTTTGTCCTTTTCTCAGCTGGCTTGCAAAAGCACACATTGTCATTTTCCCTGCACTATCAAAATTGATCGGGAAAAAGGAATCCCCATGTATATATTCCACGCTGATTCCGGTGCTTGTGACATACGGTTTTAGTACCATTCCGCCCTTTGCAGAGCCATACTCTAACTGCTGCCGTATATATCTTATCGCCTTTTTATATTGCGTATTCAGATAGTCCGCCCTGGTTCCTCCTGTCACTTCGGTTTCTGACTCAAGCAGTGCCAATCTTGCCAGTTCTCCCGATACTGCTGCCGGAATCCCCATGGAATATATTTTATCCTTTTCAAGCCATGGGGCTTTATCTTCATACATACGAGACCATAATTCGATGTCTCGTGCCATCTGGCTTGTCAGACACGCATCTATTTTTGTCTCGGAATCCTTATTCAGAACTTCTGTTATTAGTGTCAGTAATCTTGTAAATTTCATATTTTTGTTCTCACCTCCTATTCATATCGGATCAAGTTTGCAATATCACGCTCAAATGTATATTCAAAGGAATCCAGACTATCAATATCGCTGGTTCCATCGTCCAATCTTTCATTTTCTGTCAGGTTCTTTGGATTCCATACAGCACTGCATAAGGCTGTTACAAGACTGTCACACATCAGATCCATGTAACGGAACCTTTGCTGTGCCATCAGCCTTGTAGTCGCTCTGATCCGGTCATTTATTACTGTTTTCAGGGCGTTTTCTACTCGAATCCATCCAAGCCCGGACTTTCTAAGCGCAGCCTTGATACCAAGAATGAGCGTTTGCTCTGCACTGTCACAATACACAACGTCAATAGAGCCATAGATATTGATTACCTTTAGGCAGAAATCTACAAATAACTGCCCCAGCTTATCCGGATCTATGTCCTCGGTATCACATCTGTGCCGTTCTGCTGCCAGAGCCACAATACCATTAAATCCCCGTTCAATCCCTGTTGCAGTAAACGCATGGCCTGACCCGCTGCCTCCAAAGTCTATTCCAAGATTGATCCGCATGAGATTCATAGGATTTTCAGCTTTACGGAAGTGATAGAGTTTTGCACTTGTATCATCTGCAAACTGCCTATAAATCAGCCCTTCTGCAATGACACGCTGTCCTTTTATATCCCTCAAATACCACATACTATTAGGATCATACTGACTCTCGATTTCCCGTTTTCTTTCTTCTGGTATATTGATATTGTCATACAGAGTGCAATGCATGTAATTGAATCCACCCAGGAGCGTGCCGTCTTCATCCAGTGCCGCATATTTGTCTATATAGTCCGTATAGATAAAGGCATTCGGATTGTCCGGGTTCAGGTCCCAGAAGATTTTTCTGTTTTGGGCCGCAAGCTGACGATTGAACGCCTCACGAATCGTATTAATATGATGCAGGTTGATCTCCGTAGCAATCCAAAACCCATAGGAGTTTCCACGGATCTTTTTATAGCTGTCTTCCTTTGCTGCTCCTGCAAAAATCACAATCCGCTGCCGATTCTTTGTCGCAGGTCCTTTGATAAACAACGCCTCATTGTCCTTATACTTTCCCCAGTGGCACTGTCCACGAAAGATCCACTCTAACCCCATGCCGTTACAGTCTCCAATGTTCAGCTTTGCATTTGCCATGGTAGATCCTGTCGCAAGGTGAATACGATCCTTTGTATCTTTAATCTCGTGAGCAAACGAAAATACATTGTCTACCGTTTTTCCTGCTCTTACCGCCCCTTCTGCTATGTTGAAGGTACAGTTCTCACATTTTCGGATATAGTTTTTATGCTTTTCAGAGAAATTAAAGTGTATAGTCTTTTTCTTTTTATACTTACTTTTCATAGATTTCACCCTCTATGTCGTCCATATCTTCAATTTCTTGATTGTTCCCGGTGATTTTATCTCTCTGTGCAGTCAACAAGGCTACCTTTGCTTTCTGCTCCGCTGTCGCAAGGTCCATATGCTCCGACAGCCACCGCAGGGCCTTTTCCCGGTCCGGCAGCTTTACCTTAACCCCGTCTTTGCCCTTAGAAATCTCGTTTATCAGAGTGCCGTCTACTTCCCCGGCAGACTTTAGATTTACGTACGATACCGTCATAGGTCCATTCTCTGTGTCGATCTCTAAGTTACCAAAATCCGTGAAATCTGTGACATCTGCAAAGGCGATGTCTATGTACTTCTGAAAGATATCCTCTGTTCCAAGCATCTCCCGGTTAAGACGGTTCTGCTTAAGACGCTGTATTTCCTTTTTGACTCCATCGTTTTCCAGCAGTCTATACGCAATAGATGCCGCAGTGCTGTAATCTACGCCATATGCTTTTTGATACGCTTTTGTAGCATTAAAGCATCTGACATACTGCAAACAAAAAAGCCGTTGCTTATCGGTTAGATCAGGATTGTTTACTACCTGTTCTACCTCCGGTGCAATGGCTTCTTTCTGTTCTGTTTCCTGTTTCCGAACGTTCGCTTTCTTATCCGAGCGTTCGCTATCCCATCCCTGAGTGCTTTTCCACCGTCTTACGGTCCCTGGGGGCTTTCCGATCTCTTTTGCTATATCTACCAGATTCATTCCGCTTTTATACATCTGTTCTGCCTTTATAGAATCTGGACTCCTACTCCTTGGCAATCTGCAACACCTCTCTATCTGTAAATAACGGAGAATGAAGGACTCGAACCTCCGTACCCCGGAGGGTGTACCGGTTAGCAACCGGCTGCATTACCAACTCTGCCAATTCTCCATGTCTGTGTTCTTAGAATAATTATTTTTTGTATAGGATAGAACACAGAAGACCCATTACGGTTGTAAAGTTTTGCTCCTTAAAAACCACCTGTGCGCCCTCGTTTCGTACTCACGTTTCCCATCGTTCACGCACTTTCCTTAATTACTCCAGAGCCATTCGCACATTGTATCTTCCACGTAAATATAACTTTTTTGCGAATGAGTTTTTTGCGATCCGCATCGTGGATTTTTATTGGGCCGCCGTCTAGGTGTAAAAAGCGGATGTCCCGGAATCGAACCGGGATGAAGGGAGCGACCCTTCCGTCTGCCATTGACATAACATCCACACAAAAATACCCCGATACCTTATAGATACCGGAGCAATGTAAATAATTAGAGGTTTCAATACGCCTTGCGTTTTGGTTTATCCTGTTTAGCTTGGTTGCCACAGCGGCGCCGCCGTGACATCCAGCTAACAAAATGAACGATTGACCTATTCGTTCTATAATAACTATATCATTTATTTACCGGACGGTGTCGGACACTTTTCAACTTTTTCTAAAAATCTGCTATGTTTTTTTCTGCAGCTTTCCTCCGTGTATATTCTTTTTGGAAACATCCGGTTCATGGTAAGTGCTACCTTGGGCCACGTCAGTTCGTCTATGTAGTATAGGCGAAAAATAATCCGTAACTCGCTGGATGTAATAGAATTTATATAGTCCTCCACCTGGCACACAAGCTCTAACAGCTCCCCTTCCATTTTCGCTGCTTTTTCTTTCCTGGCTTTGATCTGCAACGCCTTTCTGCGCAATGCTGGCGCTGGCAATCCTTCTACAACAAAGTGTTGTGTGCCGCCCAGGCCCCCGGTGACGGTATCTTTTACAGTTCCCTCTTCTTCCATTTTGTATAATTCCCTCTCTAGCTGCTCTATTCTCCGGTGAAGGTCTTTTATTTCTTCTTTCATATCGCTGTACTGGATAAGTATATTTTTACTGATCGTCACCCTGTTCCTCCCCGTAGTGATATAACATCTCAAGCTCATTTTTATCTGCCGTAATGACAATCAGCAGAGAAAGCAGAGCAATGATATTTACTCCTGGTATAAACAGAAAAAGCAAAAGCTTGATTCTGCTTGCCGCCCAGTTTAATCTGCCCGTTTTCTTTGTCTTGATCCCGCCGACCTTTCTTTTAATCTTCTTGCGGAACATGCAATAGATTCCGATTTCTGCCGCCAAAAGCAGCGTTGAAAATGCTATATGAAAATTAATTAACCACATCTTTATTCCTCCCTTTCTACCAGCAAAATATACAGTACCCATCCATAAGTCCATATTCCGGGCAGTTTCTTAAAATATAGCTGATACGCTCTACAAATACCTTACCTGTGTATCCTACATCCGGGTGCCATTCCCGCAATGCAAACATATCTCCAACTTTACATCCCCTGTCGTCTTTCCGCACTTCAAATTTTTTTATTCCGGATGCTACATCATTAAAATGCTTTGGCAAAGTTTTAAATTCATGATCTACGAAATCCTTGTATCTATACATGTTCCTCTCCCCTCCACAAATCTCCTTTTTATCCACTAATATCATATAGATTATAAGAACATACGTTTTATAATATTAAATAGAAAGGAGTTGTTTAATATGCCGTTTACAAATAACAGGATTGAATATGAAGAACCTTTTACCCCTCCAGGCACGCCGATCTCTGTGATAGCAAGCTTCAACAGAGACGGCGGTGTAAAGCCACTTTACTTTCGTTACGATACGCCCACACAGACAATGAACGTAAAAATTGAAGATGTAAAGGTTGTAAATCCTCTACCCCTTGTCGCTTCTGACTTCTCCTGCACTGTCTCCGTTGGAGACAGACAGAATACTGTTGTCTTACGATACATGAAGCGGGAAGAGCGGTGGTTTCTTCTGCCTCCTTCATAAAATCTCAGTTTATTGGTCTTCCACAATACGGGAAATACCGTGTGTTTTTCCACTCCGCATACGGTGAACCGCACACATTATGCTTCCTGGTTCACACACAAATACACAGGCATTTCTAGCTGGGCATCTGTTGCATTTTTCCACTTTTACAATCATCTTCATTTTTCCTCCCTAAATCCTAACTTAGCGATGTTAATATTTTTTCAACACAAAATTTAGGAATATAAACAACGCCGTTTTCTTCGTTGGTGTTTAAATAATATTTTAAATCAGAAATAATCTGTGGTATTTTTTCCAAGGTATCAATGGCCTCTTCGATAGCTTTTGTTTGGGTATTTGGTGACCATGTACTGCCTTGCTCTGGCATTCCCATATACCTTTCTGCATATTTCAGATTTTCTATTACTTTGTTTTTCTCCATTTTATTATTCTCCTTTCACTGTAAAATTTCTGTTTGTGCTTTAAACTAAAAGAAAATGATCTAACGTCTAAATTTAATTTTTAATGACGAGTAATCGCCGCTTGATATGCTGCCGTTATACACTAATCTTACAATATGCCGTATCTGCTAAAGCACAATCTTCGCATCCTTTATAAAATATACAGTTTATTGGTCTTCCGCAATGCGGACAATATCGTATATGCGCTTCTTGTATTTCGTCACCGTGTGTTTTTCCACTCCGCATACGATTACTCATGCATAAAAGGCTTCCTGGTTCACATGCAATTATGCATGCATTTCTAGCTGGGCATCTGTTACATTTTTCCATGTTTTCAACCATTTTTTCTGTAGTCTCCTTTTCCACATAAATATCCATATGCCCACGTATTGTCCAAATGCTTGTTTTCTTCCAATACATGAATGTGCATTCCCCTAAATTTACCTTTTTTATTCATTATTACCCCTTCTAAATCTTAATTTCCTTGAATTATTGCTCCACGCATCCTATTCCCAAAATGCTGATGATTCGGTTTCTTCATATCCTTCAATCATTGAATCCTGCCTGGAAGTCTCTACACCGTGTAATTCGATGTTGAGTTCCAATTCTCCGGTATGCCAATTACGATGGAAATAAAAATCTGTAATATCTTGGTCTTTACAATTATTAATGATTTTTATTAAGTCTTCCTTTAACATCACTCATACTTCGAAAGAATGTTCAGCACCCTTTCAAACTCCTTTGATCTTTCATCTTTGTTCTTCCAGTCCAGTTCAGTCCCACAATACGGACAATTTTTATATTCTTCTATGATTCCATGCTGACATTCAGGACATTGATAGTCCCTCATTTGTGTTCCATCATGCATCATGCAGGAAACCAATTCCGGGCTCCCCACCTTAACAAGTTTTAATTTTCTCACTATTATTCCTCCTTAAATTTTAAGTTATGATCCTCTTACACACCAAGCAAGTCCAAGATAATTTCTTTTAGTTCTCTTTCTGTGTATTTATCTTCACATTCCTTTTCGCTAAGCCATTCTCCGTAATAGTCACTGAAAATGGCCGCAGCCTCCCGCGGTGAAAAATCTATTGTCCAATTATCCATAAATACCTCCTTAAAATTCTAAATTTCAGTTTGTCTCAGTAACTTTTCAGCCTGTTTGATAGCTTTCCTCACATTTTCCGGCTTATCAACCCAATCGCCGGAATAACCTTTTGCCTGTTTAGTAAAGCCTTCTAATAGTTCCTTTTGTATCCTTACCGGACAGTTTACAAAAGCCTTTTCTACGTCATCTGCACATGACGCTTGATATATATTAGACCATAAGTAGCATATTAATTGCCCCAATTCTGCTTTTTTCATACCTGCTCCTTCCAGTGCTGTTAAATGTTAATCTTGTAGCATATCTAGTGGAAAATAATATACCCTTCCGTTTGCAAGAGCAATAAATACCATACGACCGTATGGACTATCTTTTATATCAATTACAAATCCAGCATGGCCATTTATGCATTCTGCAAAATCCCCTATTTCTGGTTCTGCCTGATGCTCCCATTTTTCACAGGAATCCTTCATACTACTTGCATGTGCCGCACACTTTCGTTTTTCATCCATTTTTACACCTCTGACTTAGTTTCTGCCCACAGCTGATCCAAGTACCACCTTGACTTTTCCAGATCCTCTGTTGCCTTTCCTTTCTTGTCATACCGCCACAAATATTTCATTGCATTCCCCTTTAGGAATCCGCAAAATTCGGCGTGCGACATGCTTGCCTTTAGTGCATCTATACATTCAATTTCCCCGCTTGTGTAATGTGCAGGGTGATCGACCAAATTATTTACTTCTTTCATTTTCCCTCCTTCCTGCCCGCCGAAGCGGGCTGTAAAACAGGATGCCTACTGGTTATTTGTTACAAATGTGATATATATAGACCCAACACGGGTAAATACCTACTTTGCCCAGGTGACGTATGCGGCGGATGACGATGGATATACTGTCCTAAGCAAGTTGCCGTTCCTGTCTCTGTACTTCCGCTCACGGAAGATGCTTGGCCTTGCCTCTTCCTTCTCCATTTTCTTTTCCTCGTCTATTTCTTTCTCTTTGCGTGCAAAATAATCTTCTATCCACTCATTTATGAGCCAGATGGAAACGCCATATTCCCTGGCGATCTCCTTCTTTGTCTTGCCATGGACATACTCCAGTGCAGCTTTTTCCTTCTGCTCTTCCGTAAAAAGAGTATTATGTTTCTCTTGCCGCCCGGAGTAATACGCCGTAGTCCAGGTGAATACAGTGCTTTTTGCAATTCCATATTTCTCTGCAACTTCTCTCTCGGACATACCATTTTCTTTGCGTTCCTTTACGACTTGCTCCTTAAAAGCATCTGTGTACCTCTTTCTATTCATCTTTTTTATCCTCCATGATCCACTTTATATCACGGTAATCGAAATGATGAACTTCTTGTTTGAATATACAGGCCACACCCAGCAGGCAAAATTCTGCGAATCGAAAGAGAGTTTGTAATAGCTCTTTCTCTTCCTCGTTACACATGATCCTAATCACTTTCTGCCACCACCCTGTATGTCCCGGCACTGGCCCCGGTTTCCTTGTCAAAGACACGTTTCCCGGTCTTCTCGATCAACCCACGCTCCTCTAAGCCTTTTAACCGGGGTGCAACGGACTGCCGCTCCTTGCTGTAATGTATCCCCGCTAGACACATACCTATTGCGATCTGATGTGCTGTCAAGTCCTGCCCCTGCTCCTTAAGCCACGCATAAATCCGGTTCTCCATGCTTCTCTTGTCTCCGGCACTTAAACCTGCTCTACGGCACTCTTTCGCCGTCTTCTCTGCAAAATATTTCTTTGTACTTTCCGGCAAGTCCTCCGGAATCGGCCGACTTTTTTTCTTCGGCTTCGGTTCCGGCGGCTCCTTACAGCCGATATCCTCAAAAAATCCTATCTGCTCCATGCTCTAACCTCCCATCTGACGTTCAAAGAGCTGCTTTTCCAGCTCGTCATAGTTGTAGTCACGTTCTTCAAAATTGTGGAACTGGTTATTTTTCGGCTTCTGTGCAATCACGGCTGGTTTTTCGTAGTTCTCGTCCAGGTAATCTATATACCCGCTATTGAAGAACGTGCTGCCATTTTGTGTCTTTTTCCATGTCTGCTGTTCTAATTCCTCGATGTACCTCGCCATAGCCCGTTGCATTTCCTCCTCACCAATCTCGGCGATCTTTCGTTTCTTTGCATCGGACACCTGGCCTTTTCCCCGTTTGTTCGGGTATGCTTTCCACAGGCGTTCAAACAGTGCATTGGCGTCAGCCTTGCACATTGTTTTATTTATATCTTTCTTAACTTCTTTACTTTCTTTAGTTGTTGTTATTTGAATGTTATCTGCTTGTTGTTTGCTTGTTACTGGCTCGTTATTTTGCTTGTTACTTCCTTGGTACAAATCGTAGTTATTTACGATAAATACGGTGTTTTTGTTACTGCTTTTGCTTGTTATCTCGCCTGTTGATCTTAGCTTTTTTATAGCCGTTCTGACCTGCATTACAGATAACCCTGTTTCGGTTGCCAGCTTTTCATAAGAGGATACGATCGACCCACGTTTAATCTCCTGCCCCTTCCATTTCTTATCTGTCCAGTTCACAGTAATTAAAAGATGAAGAAACACCCGGCTTACGTTTATGTCGTCGTACCACTCCCATTCGGTGAACTTCCGGAACAGTTTAATAAACGTTTCGATAATATCACTCTCCCATCAGTTCCTTTCCTGCTGACCACTCCCTGTATAACTCTATCCAGTCCGCTAAGGTCATTGTTACTTTCCAATCTTCATAGTTCTTTCTATGCATCACGCATGGTATCTCGCCTTCTATGGCATCACTCCGGGCCTGAGCCATTGCAGCAGCAAGGTTGAGCTTTTCCACCCTCTTGCATTCGATATGTACGTACGGCAGACCGATCACATCGGCGTCACCGTTGGCACCGCAGTATTGCTGACCCCTGCGGGTGTCATATCCATGCTCCCGGAGGACTCTGGAAAGTTCCAATTCCCCGGCTTTTCCTTTTGCTCTACTGTTAATAGGCATACTTTCCAAACTCCCTTCTAAAGTCCTCTCTGGATCCATAATGCTTTTCATAATATTTTTGCGATTGGACTTTGAGGAACTCATCTATCTTCTCCGTTTCTCTTGTCCTCTTGAAATGGACTCCATTCGGATGCAGGTCCGGCCGGAGAGGGACGACAAAACCATATTCCTCTGACAGCTTTCTGTTTGCTCCGCCGAAGATATGGTGGCGTTCCACCGGGGCAGTCCCGGTAAAGTAGCAATGGTCCATATCTTCTGTAAATACACTTTTAAGCCTTTTCAAACTTCATCCCCCACCTTTCTTCCATCTCCCGGATTTCTTCCGGTGTTTTGGTCTCTATGCCTAGTGCCTTGGCCTCTTCCACGGTTCCATCTATCAGACGGGACATCTCTTTTGTGTTGTAGGTATGCGATCCTCTCATGACCAAGTTGACTCTGAATACCTTCCCTGCGCTGTTCATATGTGTTTCTGCCGTAGGCTGCAAATGGATAAATGCCACATCATATGCGTTTATATCGTCATCGAGCGGAAGAGTCACAATATGTCCATTCACATGTTCAAACGCTCCATACTCAGAAATCATCTTATTCTTTACATAGATGTTACTTTGCCCGGTAACGTCTGCGATTTTTCCGACAAGCTCATGAAAATATCTGTTTGCATTGAGGCTCCGTTTAGATCTGTATTGTACGATGTTTACAGACAGCTTATCTTTGTCTTTTAGACGGTCATATTCTGCCCGCACATCTTCGTTCACTTCAATCTCGATTTTCTGGCGACCTGACGCATAGTCTATTGCCAGGCCGCCTAATTTTCCAGTACATTCCATATGTTACTTCCTTTTATGCACAATCTGTATAAACTCTTTATGCTGGAACTCTGTCATATCCTCAATTCTTGTTAAGTTGAACCTGTGAAAAACTTCTCCTTTTAAGTCAGGATACTTCTCAAAAATCTTCTCTAAAGAGTTAATCTTTGTCTGGTCAATTTTCTGGTTCCCTATCTGTTCCGTTTTTTGGTCATCTTTTTGTTTTTCTGCTCTGGATTTCCTCTCATTCCGACTTTCATCGGTATCCGCATCTTTCATATCATCAATACAGAAAAGGCCGTTTAAGGCGTATTTTCTTGCATAGCTGGATGCCGTTCCGGTAATCTGGCTAGCATCCATGCCTTTCTTACTTCCTTCCTCCCTGGCAAATCCTCTTCCTGCGACTTCTTCCCCTGTCTCCAGGTCAATCAATCTCGGAATCGCAATGATGTAGTTTTCTCCTGATTCCATGTGCCTTACATCATCTTCGACATAGAGAACGCAATTATTTTTTATTGCCAATGGCTTCGCCGCCTCCAAAATGTCTTCACAACTTCTATAATGATATTTCCCGAAAGAATTATATTGATTTTTTGGTACTTTCAGTTCATTTTGTATTGTGGCAAGCTTCTCATAAATACTCATGTCATGCCCTCCTTAAAAAATGGATCTCCCGGTTTATATGCTGCTGTGTCATATCCTCAATGGATTCCATCTCCTCATCATCTTCATAGTGATGCCATCCCTGTTCCCAGCGGTAAAACCAGTCCAGGAAAGCATCTTCCATTAATGCATCTCCGGTTTCCACGGATTCCAGAGCGTACTCAAACGCCTCACTCTCCGGTATCCGTTTCCCGTCTTTTTCATAAAATCCCATGCTTGCCCTCCTTTTTAAGAAGGGTAAGCAGTAGATCTCGACACTCTCCAAATTTCTCTTTTTCTAAGCATTCATTAAAATGAAATTGATAAGAATGCGTCGGGCTTGCCCCATTTCCCCAGCCATTAACGAAAATATCAATATCCAAGATTGGTATATGCCCATAAAATTT
>OAXJ01000755.1_pt1 | contig 29863 bp, 20 predicted proteins | sample 1517241 | NCBI WGS metagenome assembly OAXJ01 (sample SAMEA2580293, study PRJEB22360) | human gut metagenome | biome: human gut; feature: human-associated habitat; material: faeces | place: Denmark | collected 2008/2010 | reverse complement strand
CCTATAATTTTTGAAAATTCATGTATAGAATAATATTTACTCAAAGTATCAACTCCTTTCAATGATATTCTACTCTAATATCTTATAAAACTCAACATGTGCTTATATAATTTTATAATTTATATTTAACTGCTAATAACCTCCATCTGTATATTCACTCTATCCACCTTGATATCTGCAAATTGCTTCATTACTGAACAACTCCCATATTTATCATATTCATTGTAACATAAACAGGAGATGAATGCATCATCTCCTGTCTATTGTTTACCTGTATTTTGTGGAATTGATTACTGTTCACTCCGTTCACAGCAACACGCTTCGCAAAGTATGTCTCGGGATTTTGGCATAGGCAACCTGTCAGTTCTGCTATTTATTTTTATTCTTTACTTCTTCCCACGCCTCATCATCAAATTTCTGTTTCTTAAAGTAATAGATTCTGTCTTCGTCTGTAATCCCGCGGATTACTTTACATGGATTTCCAGCTGCGATCGTATTATCCGGGATATCTTTGGATACTACACTTCCTGCACCGATTACTACATTACTTCCAACGGTAACACCCGGAAGAATCACTGTATTTCCGCCGATCCATACATTATCTCCCACTGTTACAGGAATTCCGTATTCATATCCTGAATTACGGCTGTCCGGATGAACCGGATGACCCGCTGTATAAATGGAGACATTTGGCGCGATCTGAACATTTTTTCCACATGTTACTTTTCCCACATCAAGGATTGTCAGATTATAATTGGAATAGAAATTCTCACCTACTTCAATGTTCCAGCCATAGTCACAGTGGAATGGTGCTTCCACCCAGACATTTTCGCCTGTTTTTCCAAAAATATTCTTGATCATCTGAGGCGCTTCCTTACTCTGTCTGGATGGCGGCAGCTGATTAAAATCATAGATTTTCTGCTTGCATGCCTTTCTGTCTTCCTCCAGACCATCTAGCCATGCCTTATATGGAAGTCCGCTTAACATTCTTTCTCTCTGATTCATTGTTGTATCTCCCTTATTTTATATTTTTTATAAAAATCATTTCAGCCCAAACGCCGCCATCTCCGCCTGTACATTGCGACTGCCTGTAAATCTCTATAAAACTGAACTCACTATTAATAAATAGTATAATCCCCAAAACAGTTTCTGTAAATATTATCAACCGAAAAAAGGAGACTGCCGCATATTCATGCAGACAGTCTCCCGGTATTTCTTATCTTATCTATTCTGTTATACTAATGCAGCACCTAAAGCTTTGCAAGCATCTGTAGCTTCATCATCTGGCTCTTCCTGGCAGATCACGCTGTCGCATACAAGATTTGCACCTGCTTCTTTACAGGACTCTTCCCAGTTACGCATCCATTCGCCGTCTCCCCATCCATAAGAACCAAACAGAGCGATGTTCTTGCCTTTCAGGGCATCTTTGCATCCGTCAAACATTGGCTCGAATTCTGTATCTTCGAGAACTTCATCTCCCATTGCAGGGCATCCGAAGGCGATTGCATCATATTCAGCAACTTTAGAACCGTCAAAATCCTCACAGGTATGAAGAACAGCTTCGCCGCCTTTTTCCCTGATTCCGTCTGCAACTGCGTTTGCCATTGCTTCTGTGTTTCCTGTGCTGCTCCAATATACAACTGCTACTTTACTCATGATTAAAATCCTCCTTAAATTTGCTCTGCCTTTTTCTTTGCCGCAAAGCCATGATTTATATTATAATAAAAAGTCATACGGCTTTTCTATTATACTGATTCTTAAACGAACTCTCCATCCCTGCTATATTATTGTATATAGCTTCTTCCTTACGCTGCCACCGTCAGCTGACGTACACTTCTTCCCTGATTCCAGAGACGTACATACACGCTGGTACATTTCTTAAATCTGGCAAAAGCCTTTATTGCCTCACATTCATTGCAGTAAACCTTCCAACAACCTACACATTTACAGTTCTGCCCTGCATTCTTGATAAATCCGATCACATCTCCCAGCGGATATCCCAGAAATAATCCGATTTCATGAGGAAAATCTTCTCTCTGGGCCAGGCGGCTTCTCAGTCTCTCAAGTGCATATGCAGGATCTGTACTCTCATACCCATACTTCTTTATGAAATTCGCAACACCAGGTTTCTTCAGATCTCTTTCAAGGCTTGAGAACCGGCAGACATAAATCAGCGCCTTTTTCTCACTCCTGCGAAGTACTGTGAGGGAAACGCCTTTTTCTCTTACACATTCATTAAAGCCTTCTACGCTTTTCCATAATTCTTCCTCAGATTCATATTTATATGTAAAAAGATTTCCGGTTTTAATAGATGCTAATGTAGGTGAACAATGTTCGATCACAGATTTCTCCAGCATGTTATGATCCCTTTCTCAATGGCAGAATATTAGTTAGGCTATGCTAACTATCTATCAAAAAATAAAGCTTTACGAAACATTTTATTGCTTTTGTTTGCTGCAAAGCTTGAATTACTGCTATAAAAAGACCTTCAACAGATCGTTCAGCAGTTTGAGTTATTTATGTCTAACTTCATAACTTAATATATACTATCTCTGGTATTCTGTCAAGTTAATTTTGTATAACTTTTTTTTAGTAACTGCCTTTTTTAACCGAATCAAGTAAGTCCCCGGGGTCGGTTGCAAAAAACAATAAGCAATGGGTAGGGACTTGCTTGTATCAGGAGGAGTGACAACTCCTTCTGATACACTGTGAAACAGTTATTCGATGTAGCGCCGCATAGCAAAGCGGATGATTTTATCCGCTTGACCATAAAATCTCATCCTTCTATACAGATCGTACTTCCAACTCCATCTTCTGTCCGTTTCTTTGTTACTATGATCTTCTTATCAATACGTTCTTTCAGCTCTGCTACATGGGAAACAATCCCCACCAGTCTGCTTCCCTGACTGAGATCCTTCAATGCGCGGATTGCCTGATCAAGGGCATCTTCATCCAGAGATCCGAAACCTTCATCCACAAACATGGTATCAAGCTGGATTCCGCCGGAGCTTGACTGAATTTCATCAGAAAGTCCCAATGCCAGAGACAGGGATGCCTGAAATGTTTCTCCGCCTGATAAGGTCTTAACACTTCGGACAGTTCCATTGTAATGATCTACTACATCCAGTTCCAGACCGGTTTTCCCTACCCTGCTCTTGTTTTCTTTCCTGCGAACTAACTCATACTGACCGCTGCTCATGGTCATCAGACGGATATTGGCACGCGCAAGAATGCGGTCAAAATACTGCATCTGGATGTAAGTTTCCAGCATGATCCTTGCCTTACCCGTGATCGTACCATTGGCAGTGTCTGAGAGAGATTTCATCCACTTCCAGCGGGTTTCCGTTTTCAGAAGTTCTGTCTGCTGTCTGCGGATTTTTTCATACATGTCACTGTTGATTTCCAGGCGGGCATGGATTTCATCACGATTTTCTGAAAGTGATTTCTTTTGCTGTGCAAAGTTTTCTTTCTGAGCATTCAGTTCCTCAGCTGAAATACTTATGGATTCTTTTAACTGTTCTGTCAGAGATGCAATTACCGAATCCAGTTCTGTCATTCTCTTTTCTAATACTTCTCTCGCTTCTGTTACTGTTTTATAATGTATTTCAAGCTTCTTTTGTTCCTCAGTCTTAATCTGGATCTGAGACAGGATTTCTTCCTTTGTCCTTTCACCCAGCTCTTTTTCCATATTCTCTCTCTGCTTCTGCAGCTGCTCATATCTGGATTTCTCTGCTGCTGTCTGCTGCTGATTCTGATTGATCTGGTCTGTGATCGTTGTGAGTTCTGTCTGAGTCTTACCAATCTGCATCTCCAGAAGTTTTCTCTGTTCCAGAAGTGCTGTCAGATCCTTTTGTTTCTGTTCCAGAATATTCTGCTGCTGATTCAGCCATTCTGCTGCTTTCTTTCCCTGCAGCAAAGCCTGTGATACATTACAGGTTTCCTTTTGATACACTGTTTCACTGCTGTGATCCTGTGACAGTTCCGGATCAGTTTTCATCCTCTGTCTTGTATCTTCTTCATGAATCCATGTCAGTACAGGTTCCTCCAATTGGTTCTGCAGCTGTTCCTGGATACTCTCCAGCTGACTCTTCCTTTTTTCAAGACTGATCTGTAATTTCTGAAATTCTTTTGCATGCTGTTCTGACTGTGTGATGAACTCTTCCTTTTTCTTCAACAGATCCTGATAAGCTTTTTTCTGTTTTTGAATTTCTTCTAATCCTGTCTGTACACTGCTTTCCTGATTTTTTACAAATAAACATAATTCATGATCAGGAAGTTCCTTTCGAAGTATCTCTTCGGCTTCCTCTTGTGGCAGAAACTGTGCTGCATAGCTTTTAACCCCTTCTGTCAGTTCTTCCCTGCAACGCTGCACCAGTCCTGCTGCCTCTCCTGCCTGCACACTTGCGTCAGATGCCACTTTTTCTGCAGCCTCTGTTAACTTTTTCTGTTTTTTCAGCTGTTCTTCTGTGGGAACTTCCTTCGGAATCTGCGTAAGCTTTGGATGATGAACAGAACCACATACCGGGCATGGCATCCCATCCTGAAGATCTGCTGCCAGTATACCTGCCTGCGCATCCAGATAGGCCTGCTCCATTTTGTTTAAAATTTCTTTTATTTCTGTCCGTTTCTGAGAAGCGGTCAGATAACCCTTCTTTTTTCTCTCTGCTTCCTTTTCCAGATCCTGATACCGTTTCTGCTGATCTTCTATTTTCTCTATCTGCTGCAAACGTATGACCAGACTGTTCTCTTTGATTTCCAGATTCCCACCGGAAACAATTTTCTCTTCCAGATCAGTCAAATCCTTTTTTATCTGTTTCGCAAGTTGTTCTTCCTGCCCGGACTGTATTTTCAGTTCACTGATTTTTGTCTGAAGAAACTCCAGATTTCCACAGTTCTTATAAATTCCTGCATAAAGAGTATCTATTTTCTCTTTCCGGAAATCTGTTTCTGCTTTTTCTTTTTCTGCACCGTCTGTTGTCTGATATTCTTTTTGTTTTTCTTCAAGCACAGCTTTCATTTCTTTCTGACGATTCTGTAGCTCTGTACCGTCCGTTCCCAGTTTCTCTATCTGCAGGGAAGCCTTCTCTGTTTCTCTGAGCAGATTTTCCAGATTTGTATAACGCTCCAGATTCTCTTTTTCTTTCTGTATGGAAAGCATCAGGCGTTGGATCTCCTCAGGTTCCTTTGCCCCATTTTCTGCATCTTTTTGTGCCTGTTCCAACTGCGGAAGCAATACCTCTTTCTCTTGCAGAAGCTGTTCCTTCCTTGCCTTTGCATCTGCTTCTTTATGAGCCTTTCCCAAAAGCTGATTTACTTTTTCCAGTTCTTTATCGTTCTCTTTGATCTGCTTATTCAAATTTTTCAGCGTCTCTTTATCTACCTTCAGAAACTGCTCCAGGATTTCCAGACCTTCTTCCAGATTTCCCTCAAAGCCATTCTTCTCCATCAATATCCACTGTTGTCCCAACTGGTCTTCTGTAGAATATCTGACCTGTTCCGTATACTGGCGAATACTTCTCAACAGCTCTTTATACGCCTTGTCCAGACCACCGGCCTCGAATTTTAATTTTTCCTGAATCACCTTATAAATATCCGTATGGAAAAGCTTTCTGAAAATGTTGCTGCGTTCCTCTGTGTCAGCCAGCAGCAGTTTCCTGAAATCTCCCTGTGCGATCATAGCAATCTGCGTAAACTGCTTCATATCTAACCCGATCAGATCAGTAACTGTCTGATTCACTTCCTTCAGCTTTGTCACAGGAGCTCTTCCATCAGAAAAAGTAAGCAATGCTTCCCCTTTCTGGGTGGTCATTCCGGTACCTCTGGTCTTTGGGCGCTCATAATCCGGGCTTCGCTTCACTGTATACACTGCATCTTTATATTCAAAAATATATTCCGCATACGTAGGTGTTTCCGGTTTTGCATACTTGCTTCTGAGCATGGATGCCTCCCGGACTCCTCCGCTTGTCTCCCCGTACAACGCAAATGTAATCCCATCAAAGATCGTCGTTTTTCCTGCTCCCGTATCTCCGGTCACCAGAAAAAGTCCCTGTCCTCCAAGCTGTGTAAAATCGATCACAGTCTCATCCGCATATGGACCAAATGCAGATAATGTCAGCTTCAATGGTTTCATACGCGCACCTCCTTCAGATCCTGGATCAGTTTCTCCACAAACTCTGTCTGTTCTTCTTTCATAGGTTCATTATTTAACAGTTCATAAAACTCCTCAAACAGCTGCAGCTCTGACTTCTGTTCCTGAGCCTCCACTGCCTGAACCTCACGGTTCTCACGTGTTCGTTTATTATCATATTCCAGACGCATCAGGTTGGGATAAACAGTACGCAGCTTCTGAAGTGCCCCCGGCACATCTTCCTCATCTGTCAGGGTAATCTGAAGATAATCCATCTTATTTTCAGCAGTATAATGATCCTTCGCTGTCACATCCATATAGGTTCCCCTCAGCTTACGCATATCCCGTCTGGGAATCAAGGGTACTGTACTGACCCTCACATTTCCCTTCTCCAGAAGCTCCACAATCGTTACCGACTTTTTATGATCTGCTTCCGAAAAAGAATACTTAAGCGGCGTCCCACTGTAACGCAAGGTCTCTCTCCCCATTTTCTGAGGTCTGTGGATGTGTCCCAGTGCCACATAGTCAAAATCTTTAAATACTTCCGCACTGACATTGTCAAGACCGCCAACCCATGTTTCTTCTGAGTCACTTCTGTCTGCTCCGGTCACAAACTGATGTGCCACCAGCACATTTCTCTGTGACGTATCGATCTCACACTCCTGCAGAGCAGCCATAACACCCTCTTCATAAGTATTAATGTCATCCCTCTGCAAAGCATGGCGTACTGCCGCAGGTTTCAAAAAAGGCAGAAGATATACAGATATTGGTCCATACTGATCTTTTAACACAATCCTTTTCATCTCTCCATCATAAACCTGCGAAATATAAATATCACTGCTTTCAAACAGCTTTGCCCCAAAGGAAAGCCTTTCTGCTGAATCATGATTTCCACTGATCATGTACACAGGAATCTCAGCTTTAGCCAGTCCTGTAATAAACTCATCAAACAACTGCACTGCCTCTGCCGACGGCACTGTCTTATCATAAACATCCCCTGCGATTAAAACTCCATCCACTTTCTGTTCCGCAAAGATTTTCATCATCTGATCCATAATATACCTCTGATCCTCCAGCATGGAAAAATCATGCACCCTTTTTCCAATATGCAAATCCCCAATATGCGCAAACTTCATCCCACATCTCTCCAATCTTAATATCATTCCTGCCTGCTCTGTCTGCCGGCGGCATACTGTCAATTATTTATTTCACTTTCAGAATATTTTTGCTATCCTGATACTCCTCCGGAATTTCTTCTGTAAGAATTTTAGCATCTGTAAACCCGCCGAATGTCACAGAACTTACTTCGCCAAACTTTGACTTATCTGTCAGAATATATACATCTTTGCACTGCTTCATTGCAGTACTCTTTACAATTGCTTCGCTGGTATCCGGTGTGGTGAAGCCTTCTCTTCTGGTGATTCCATTTGTTCCGAAAAATCCCTTTGTAAAATGATACATCTGGATCATCTGCATTGCCTGACTGCCTACGACTGCTTCTGTGGAACTCTTCAGTTCTCCTCCGATCAAATAAACCCGGATTCCCATCTTTGCCAGAGTCTGGGCGTGGGATACTGCATTGGTGACAAAGGCAGCTCTTACACCTGCCAGATATTCCAGCATCAGGCCAGTGGTGGTTCCTGCGTCCAGATAAACAAAATCATCCGGTGTGATCAGGCTGGCTGCATATTTTGCGATCTTTTGCTTTTCTTCTTTATTTAATTCTGATTTCTGCGCTACTGTCGGTTCATAGGCAGTTACTTTATGATTTAATGCTACTGCACCGCCGAAAACCTTGGTAAGTTTTCCCGCTTTGTCCAGTGCAGTGATGTCTCTGCGCACTGTGGACTCTGATGCGTCCAGAAGTTCTCTCAGTTCTGTTACTGTAATACTTTTTCTTTCTTCCAGAAGCTTCAGAATAATGTCAAATCTCTGTTCTGTAAGCATATGCTTCTGCCTCCATTATATATTTACTTTGATTGTTTACTTCTGATTATTTTCTCCGATATCTACGAATTGCTCCGCTGCTTCGCAGCTCCCGCAATTCTACGTTACCGTTCACTCCGTTCACAGTAACGTAGCCAAAATTCATTCCAGATTGCCTGCGGCAATGGAATTTTGGCTTGTATGTCTCGGGATTTTGGCATATTCATGCCAAAACACCTCGCGGGATAGTGATGTGTGAACAGTAACCTGATATCTCATTATAACAGAAACAGGAGATGAATGCATCATCTCCTGTCTGTCAGTTTCTTATATTTAATTCTGTGAATTACAGGTTGTCCTGCATGAATTTGCTCACTGCTTCATATGCTGCTTCTTCATCAGCACCTTCGATTGTGAATGTTACTTCATGACCTTTCTTAACGCCAAGTCCCATCAGTGCAAGAAGTTTTCTGCAGTCTACTTTTTTACCTTCTTTTTCAATAGAGATTGTTGACTCAAATCCCTTTACCAGTTTTACAAGTTCTCCTGCAGGACGTGCGTGGATTCCTTCGTTGTCTGTAACTACATACTTAAATTCTTTCATTTTGATATCCTCCATGTTCTTTATTTTAATTTTTTGTTATTGCTTTTTTATTTCGCTGCTTATGCTGCTTTCTTCTTTAACAGACCAAGAAGAACTGCAGAGATTACTGTTCCCGCAACCAGTGCGACCAGGTACATAACTGCGTTTCCAACCACAGGGAATACGAAAATTCCACCGTGTGGTGCCATCAGTGTACAGTCGAATGCCATGGAAATCGCTCCTGCCACCGCAGATCCTACGATACAGGAAGGAAGTACACGAAGGGGGTCAGATGCTGCGAATGGAATCGCACCTTCTGTGATAAATGCAAGACCCATGATAAAGTTGGTAGGACCTGCATCTCTCTCTTCTTTTGTGAACTTATCCTTAAACAGCAGTGTTGCCAGTGCAATTGCACAGGGAGGTGTCATACCGCCGATCATAACTGCTGCCATAATATCATAGTTACCTGCTGCAATTGCAGCTGTTCCGAATACATATGCTGCTTTGTTGAACGGACCACCCATATCAATAGCCATCATTCCGCCAAGCACAATGCCAAGTATTACTTTACTAGAACTTCCCATTCCTGTCAAGGCATTATTCAGACCTGTGTTGATACCGCCCATAACCGGCGTTACTGTTCACTCCGTTCACAGTAACGTAGCCAAAATTCATTCCAGATTGCCTGCGGCAATGGAATTTTGGCTTGTACGTCTCGGGATTTTGGCATATTCATGCCAAAACACCTCGCGGGACAGTGGCGTGTGAACAATAACTAACCGGCTCTACAATAAATGTCATCAGGAGTCCCATAATAAGGATTCCAACTACAGGATAGATTAAAACAGGGGCAATCTTTTCCAGAGTTTCTGACTTTGTTTTCGGAGCAGCTGTTAACGATACGCTTCGTCTGTCAAGCAGGTCTGTTATTCTCATCTCTTCTTCCCCCTTTAGTATTTTTCGGTTATCTGACGATAAACCGCTTCTATTTCTTGCTTTGTTGCAAGATTTTCAGAAAATGCACTTGCACTTCCCGCCGCAATTCCCATGTGGAATGCATGTTCGTAATCTTTCTTCTCCATCCAGCCTGCAACGAATCCTGCTACCATGGAATCTCCTGCACCCACACCATTGACCAATCTGCCTTTTGGTGCAGGTTCTTCAAATACCTGTCCGTCCTCAGCTACCAGAACTGCGCCTTCGCCAGCCATGGAGATCAGCACATTTCTTGCACCTTTTTCCTGAAGTTTCTTTCCATAAGGAATTACATCTTTTCTTGTTTTTAATTCTACACCGAAGATCTCACCCAGTTCATGATTATTTGGTTTCACCAAAAATGGATGATATTTCAGGACATTGACCAGAAGATCCTTTGTGGCATCAACTACGATCATCACACCTTTTCCATCCAGCCTTGCCATGATCTGTTCATACATGTCATCCGGCATAGAAGATGGAATGCTGCCTGCCAGGAAAAGTACATCGCCTTCTCCAAGCTCTTCCAGTTTCTTCATCAGTTCCTCTACTTTATCCTTGCTGATCACCGGTCCTGCACCATTGATCTCGGTTCCGTCAATAGATTTCAGTTTCAGATTGATCCTTGAAACCCCTTCACTAATCTGAATGAACTCAGATTTTACTCCCATCTCATGTAATCTGCGGATAATTTCTTTCCCTACAAACCCTGCGGTAAATCCAAGTGCAGTGTTCTCAATCCCAAGATTCATAAGGACTGTGGAAACATTAATTCCCTTTCCCCCCGGAAGCATCAGCTCTGAACTTGTTCTGTTTGTCAGCCCCAGTTTAAAATCATCTACCGAAACGATATAGTCCAGAGATGGATTAAAAGTCACTGTGTAAATCATCTCTTCTTTCCCTCCCGTTTTATATTGGTATCCTTTCGGAGTCTTTATTTCACTTGCACCAAAAGATTCCAAAAATACATATTGTCATGTCTTTTCTGCATGTTCATGACTGCTTTTTGTTTATGATCTTAGTATACTGTCATATTCATTCAAAGTCAATCAAACTAATTCATAAAAATAATGACTGATTTTGGTTCACTTTGCACAAAAAAGTCATAATCAGTCAAATACAAGCAAAAAAATCCTCTGATCAGGATTGCTATAAATTCCATAATCAGAGGATTTACTGTTTTCTGTTATTTTATTACTTTTGATTCCTTACATTTTATGCTTTTCTGCTGCAAAGAACGCTTTTGTTTCTTTTACGATCACTCCACTTAATGCGAACAATGCGATCATATTCGGAATCGCCATCAGTCCGTTGAAGATATCTGCGATCGTCCATACAGCACTTACTGTCATGTACGGTCCGATAAATACTGCTAGAATGTAAAGCCAGCGGTATGTAAGGATTGTTTTCTTATGTCCGTTTGTCAGATATTCCAGACATCTTTCACTGTAATAATCCCATCCAAGAATTGTAGTAAATGCAAAGAATACCAGACAGATCATTAATACAAATGCAGAAATCTGTCCAGGGATCGGAAGTCCATGCTGGAATGCATAGGTTGTTACCTGAACACCTTCCAGACCTTCTACCTGCCATGCACCTGTCAGTACGATGGAAAGACCTGTCATTGTACAGATCACGATCGTATCAATAAATGTACCAGTCATGCTTACAAGACCCTGACGTACAGGCTCTTTTGTCTGAGCTGCTGCCGCTGCGATAGGTGCGCTACCAAGACCTGCTTCATTTGAAAAAATACCACGAGCCACACCTTTCTGCATGGATACGATCATTGTTCCTACCACACCGCCTGTCACTGCTGACGGATTAAAGGCTCCCTTCACAACTGTTACGATAGCTGCCGGGATCTCTGTAACGTTTAAAAGGATCAGCGCTACACTGAAGATCAGATAGATCACCGCCATAAACGGTACAATAATCTGGCTGACTGTTGCAATTCGTTTCAGACCACCGATGAGGATTGCTGCAACACAGGCTGCAAGAATCAGGGAAGAAATTACAACTGCCCAGGAATACTCTCCAAGGAACGGAATATTTACGCAGTTTGATTTGTTCGGATCAAAGAAGTTCTGAACTGCACTGGAAATACCATTTACCTGGCTGAATGTACCGATTCCGAAAAGACCTACACATACACCAAAGAATGCAAAAATCTTTGCAAGCCATTTCCATTTTGTTCCCATACCTTTCTCAATATAATAGAAAGGACCGCCAAGGCTGTGACCGTCTTCTGCTACCACACGGTATTTCACTGCAAGAAGACCTTCGGAAAATTTTGTTGCCATTCCGAAGAATGCTGCAAGAATCATCCAGAATAAAGCTCCGGGACCTCCGGCACAGACAGCAGTTGCAACACCGACGATATTACCGGTTCCGATTGTGGCGCTCAGTGCTGTACATAAAGCTGCAAAGCTGGAAATCTCACCATCGCCTTCTTCTTCGTTCTTAAACATCCATTTCAATGCAAGAGGGAGTCTTCGCATCTGAAGAAGTCCAAGTCTGGCAGTTAACAGGATACCACCTGCCATGATCAGGACCATAAGGGGCACGCCCCAGACCAGATTGTCTACTGTTGTCAAAAAAGAATTGATCGCTTCCCACATAATAATAAATCTCCTTTTTCTTTTAAAAAGTGTAATATATTGTACAGCTGGGAAACAAAGTAATAACAGACCGTTTCAAAAATCAGAAGTTCAGAAAATACTGTTCATATAGTTCATATGAATCAGCGGGGATGATAAAGCATCCTCTGTCCTTTTGCCTGAGAGATTCAAGACACGAATCAGATAACCATTTGTGGGTAGTTATTGATAATTCGTGTTATTTGCACCTTCGGCCCCCGATCTAACGGGTGTCTCCAGAGAAACGATCCATTTGCAGTTCTTCCCTGCATCCAGGGAACCTGAGAGTTTTACTCCTTCGGCGGGTATAGCCTTTTGTGTGGCTTCCTCTTTCCTGCAAACTTCACCTCGTTAATTTGCTGTTACTGTGGTATACTATAGCTCTTAAATTTGAACTCGTCAATAGAAAATTAAACTTTTATAAAAAAAGTATAAAAATTCCAGAGATTTCCACCTTGTAAAATCCCTGGATATTTAAATAATTTTTATACATCAGCCATATCAGCTGCAAACAGCGCCGCGCCAAGTGCACCGCAAAGTTGAGCCTTGTCACTGATCACCAGCTTTGTTCCAAGCTTCTCTTCCAGTGTCTTTACCAGGCCCTTATTCTTAGAAACACCACCGGTCATCATATATTTCTCCTCACCGCCCACACGTCTGGTAAGGGCGGCAGTCTTTACGGCAACCGCCTTATTCAGGCCATGGACAATATCATCTGTTGCCTTATTCTGGGCGATCAGGGATACAACTTCTGATTCTGCAAATACTGTACACATACTGGAAATTGTAATATCTTCTTTGAATTCCAGCCCACATTCGCTCATCTGATCCAGATTCATTTCCATGGTACGTGCCATCATTTCCAGAAATCGTCCGGTTCCTGCCGCACATTTGTCATTCATAACAAAGTTTGCAACTGCACCGTTCTCATCCAGTCGGATCACCTTGCTGTCCTGTCCGCCAATATCAATAACAGTGCGGACTTCTGGATCCAGGAAGTGTGCACCTCTTGCATGACAGGTGATCTCTGTGATACTCTTATCACCATTTTTAATAGCTGTACGTCCGTATCCGGTAGTAACCAGCGCATCAATATCTTCTCTCTGCAATCCGGCCTCTTTCAATGCCTCTGCAAGGGCACGGTCTGCTCCGATAGCAGCTCCTGCTCCTGTAGGCAGGATAATACTGGTCACAATCTCATGATCTTTATTTAAAATCACCACATCTGTACTGGTGGAACCACTGTCAATCCCTGCGAAATAACCTTTTCCCATTTTTCTCTCTCCTTTTGTGTCTCCATCTATGGTCTGCTCCAGTGTTTCAGGCTGAATGCTCTCTGCAAAAGCTTCCAGTCTGGTAAGAAGCTGACCGCTGCTCTGAATAGTATAATCTGATTCGATTTTTAAAAGAGGTACATCTGTATGATTCTTGATCTCAGCATATTCGAAGCTGTAAAAATCACAAAACTTCACTGTATGATAAATAATCCCCGCAACAGACGGATCATTATAAAGCTTCTTACGACCTGTCGGGTCCATCATACGCATACATGGAATCTGCCCCAGAATCTCACCTGCATACCAGTCCATCAGCTCATCAAAAGAAGCACCCTCCGGTGGAAGTATATTTCCCACAGAACGGTTATGCACGCAGGTATCATTCTCTACAGGAAGAGGCATAGCTTTGCTGGTCATTTCAAATAATTCCTGCCCCATTCTGGCGCCAAGCACTGCAATATGGGACTTTGTGATTTTCTCCTGTGCATGGAAAGCAGCCCGGAATTTTCCGGCATCAAACTCTGTGCCTTTGTACTGTGCATAAGCCTTCGCCAGCCCTTTTAACTGTACAGCCATACGCTCTCTGCTACAGGCACTGTCACAGTGAAGCACATCCAAAATATAGAGAAAATCCAGCTTGCCGCTTTCAAGCAGAATGTCATAGACACTCCGGATAGTATCACAGCAGCTCACCAGGACAAGTTCCTTGATTTTCCCCTCCATGACTCCTTCCAGAAGTGTTTTTCCAAAACCGCAGATATTGGGATGTGAAACCTGATCGGCCAGGTCAAATCCCTCCGGCATATGATTAAAGTTCTCACATTCCCCGCCAAGAGATTCCAGAAGTTCAATTGGGGTATATTTACAGACATAGTAAGTTTTATTCATTCTCAGCACCTCCCAGCATTTCCAGAAAAGCTCCCAGCCTGGTGGAAGTCTGTCCTTCTCCTCCATGGCTTCGATCACACCCGTCACCGTCCAGGATCAAAAGGGGCAGACCGGCTTCCTCGAACTTCTTCTTTGCAAGCTGTGCCGCACCAAGCGTATGTTTACATCCCCAATGTCCAAACCACACAGCACCGTCTGCTCCTGCCTGTTTCGCATGGCGGATACCGGCTTCAATCCTTCTAAGGGCACTTCCGTTCAGTGAATGATATACCATTCTTTCTGCCATTGCTTCAAAGGGGTTCTCAGGATCAAAATCCGGCTCACAGGTTTCTGCAAGTTCACATCCTACGATCTGGGCTTTCTCACTGAAGCAAAGCTCCTGGCGCACTGCATCCGACCAGAATGGAATGGTATGCATCCAGTAAATGTGCTTCCCTTTCGCTGCCGGTGCTTTCTTAATATCTTCAAGAAGCATCTGTGTATACTTCTCTTCTTCTGCTGTTCCCAGAAGGATATTGTTTGTCATTCCTGCATACAAGGGTGTGACCAGATCAGAGGGCACATATCTGTCTGCACGCATCTGCTGATATTTTTTGTAATTCTCCAGAGTCCGCTTACTGCAGGCAAGACGTTCCTTTAATCTGTCCTCAGAGATTGTTTTTCCTGTATTTTTTTCCAGAAATATTTTTAAATCCTTTAACTGATCTGCCACATACTGTACATTCTCTGTGGTCTGATTCCATGGTACATCAATGGCAAATACAGGTACCTGGTAAAAATCTGCCAGGGTACGGAAGGTGAGCAGGTTAGCATCGCAGGTCAGGTTGGTATAAACAATACATTTAGGCTTTGGCAGAAGTCCTTTCTGCGCTGCACCAAGAAATGTCTTGTGATAACTGCACAGTGTCTCTGCAATTCCCTGATTCTCTGCCTGCTGCAAAAATGCCCTCTCTGCTTTGCTTGCAGAAAGATAGCAGGAAAATCCTTCTACATTATAGGGATGTAATCCCACCTCCTGCATCATTTCGCAGGGTGTAAAAATACTTACAATAACAGAATCTTCCGGTTTCTGAAGGGGCCACAGCATGGTATCCATCATCAGGTTTGCAAGATGCCTGTCTGCAGGCATCAGTCTCTTGTCCTGCATGTAACGGAACTTCAGATTCTGCGCCCCCCAACCGGTTTTTAACAGCCGGCGGGCTGACTGAGGCTTTTTATCCGTCAGATTTTCCACATAATGACCAAATGTCTCAATAATCTCCATAGTCTGTCTCTTCCTCATTATGGTAATAATAATTTATCAATTGTCAGTGCACAAATAGTGCCACGGAATATTTTAATAATATCTTTTTGGGAAGTCAAGTTGAATTTTCGTTACTGTTCACACACCACTATTCTGCGAGGTGTTTTGGCATGAACATGCCAAAATCCCGAGACATACAAGCCAAAATTCCATTGCCGCAGGCAATCTGGAATGAATTTTGGCTAAGTTACTGTGAACGGAGTGAACAGTAACGAATTTTCTCCAAAGTTCAGCTGTTTTTGCACATTCTTCTTGACAAAAAAGTCTCAAATGATACACTTTTGAATGTATTATTTTTCAAAAAAAGGAAGAAATAATATAGGAAAGATTTTTTACGAAAGGAAGGAATTTTTAAAATGCGTTCATTGGCAGTTTATTTAAAAAACTACAAAAAAGAAAGCATCCTGGCGCCATTTTTTAAATTTCTGGAGGTTGTATTTGACCTGATCGTGCCTATCGTCATTGCACAAATCATTGATGTAGGTATTGCAAACCATGACAACAAATACATTGTCCAGAGATTTTTTATTCTTATTTTAATGGCAGCTCTTGGTCTTGCCAGCAGCATTACAGCTCAGTTCTTTGCAGCCAAAGCCAGCGTGGGCTTTGCCACTAAATTAAGACAGGCAGTTTATGACCATGTACAGCATCTGTCTTTTACAGAGCTGGATACCCTGGGAACAGACACCCTGATCACAAGACTTACCGACGATATCAATCAGGTCCAGAACGGACTGAACATGGGGCTTCGTCTTCTTCTTCGAAGTCCGTTTATCGTACTTGGATCCATGGTCATGGCATTTACCATTGATTTTAAATGTGCTCTGGTTTTTGCTGTTGCGATCCCGTTTCTGTTTCTGGTTGTCTTTGTCATTATGTTTTTCAGTATTCCTCTGTTTAAAAAGGTACAGGGAAAACTGGACACAGTAACCGGACTGACCAGAGAAAACCTTACAGGCGTCCGCGTTATCCGTGCATTCTGCCGCGAAAAAGAGGCAGTTGCAGAATTTGATACCCGCAATCAGGAGCTGACAAAGTTAAATCTCTTTGTAGGAAAGCTTTCCGCTTTGTTAAATCCGGTCACTTACGTACTGATCAACATTGCTACTGTTATTCTGATCCAGAAAGCAGGAGTAGAAGTAAATCTTGGCGGTATGCAGCAGGGACAGGTTGTTGCCCTTTATAACTATATGGCTCAGATGATCGTGGAACTGATCAAGCTTGCCTCCCTGATCATCACCCTGAACAAATCTGCAGCCTGCGCAGGACGTGTGGCAGATATCCTGAAAGTGAAATCTACTATGGATTACCCCTCTTCCTCCACATATTCTGCTCAGATATCGAAGGACCTTGCAACAGCAACTGCTGATGCATCACTTTCTGAAAATGCCATCGTATTCAATGACGTAACCTTTGAGTACAGCAAAGCCGGTGCCCCCAGTCTTTCCCATATCAGTTTTTCTGTAAAAAGGGGACAGACCGTAGGTATTATCGGTGGTACAGGAAGCGGAAAAACCACTCTGGTAAATCTGATCTCCAGATTCTATGATGCCAGCAAAGGAACTGTTCTGCTGGATGGTCAGAATATTGAAAATTACACCAGAAGTGATCTCCGCTCCAGAATCGGCGTTGTTCCGCAGAAGGCAGCTCTTTTCAAAGGCTCTATCCGAGACAATCTGAAATGGGGCCGGGAAGATGCCTCTGACGAGGATCTGTGGCAGGCACTTACCACAGCACAGGGAAAAGAGGTAGTAGAGGGTAAACCGGGACAGCTTGATTTTATGCTGGAACAGAACGGTAAAAACCTTTCCGGCGGCCAGAAACAAAGACTTACCATTGCCCGTGCCCTGGTAAAAAAACCTGAAATCCTGATCCTGGATGACAGTGCCAGTGCCCTGGACTTTGCCACTGATGCAGCACTGCGTAAGTCTCTCAACAGACTTGACTGGAAAGTAACTACATTTCTGGTATCCCAGCGTTCCTCCAGCATTCAGCAGGCAGACTTGATCCTTGTCCTTGATAACGGTACTCTGGCAGGTAAGGGTACTCATGCTGAACTGCTGCGTACCTGTGATACTTACCGGGAAATCTACTTCTCTCAGTTTCCGGAAGAAAGAGCCAGATACTCCTCTGTATCTGCAGGTAATATAATGAAGGAGGTGACTGTATGAGCAGATCAACAATAAAAGATCCTGCTAAAAGCAAAAGCAGCGAAACTTTTTTTAAAGTACTGCGTTTCATCGGAAGATACCGTTTTCTGCTGATCTTCAGTATCATACTGGCAGCAGTTTCCGTTATCCTTCAGCTGTATGTCCCAATCCTATTCGGAAATGCCATTGATCAGGTCATTGCCCAACATCAGGTAAACTTCGAAATGATGTGGTATTACCTGTCACGTATCCTTGTAATGGTCATCCTCTCTTCTGCTGCCACGTGGCTTATGAATGTAATCAATAACCGCATGACCTACCAGACAGTAAAGGATATCCGTGCCAAAGCCATCCGACACATTCAGGTACTTCCCCTCTCTTACCTTGACGGACACAGTACCGGAGATATCATCAGCCGTATTATCGCAGATACAGATATTCTATCCGATGGTATGCTGCTTGGATTTACCCAGCTTTTTTCCGGAATCGTAACGATCATCGGAACACTGATCTTCATGTTCTCCAAAAACTTCTGGATTACATTGATGGTCATTGTCCTGACCCCCATAAGCTTTTTGGTGGCCAAATTTATTTCTTCCCATACCTTCCAGATGTTCCGGAAGCAAAGCGATGCCAGAGGGCGTCAGACTGCTCTCATTGAAGAGATGATTGGAAACCAGAAGGTTGTTCAGGCTTTTGGATATGAGGAAAAATCTTCTGAACGCTTTGCAAAGGTTAACGAAGAATTACAGAAATGCAGTCTGAAGGCTGTTTTTTACAGCAGCCTGACAAACCCTTCCACCCGTTTTGTCAATAATATTATTTATGCCTGTGTTGCACTGGTGGGTGCATTCATTATCCCTGGAGGCAGACTGACAGTCGGAGGACTTTCCGTACTTCTCTCCTATGCCAACCAGTATATGAAACCATTCAATGATATCAGTTCCGTTGTTACAGAACTTCAGAATGCTCTTGCCTGTGCAGGCAGAATCTTCGATCTGCTGGAGGAGGAACCGGAAGTTGCAGAGGCTTCTGAGACACTGAAAGATGTAAAGGGTGAAGTAGATATTAAGAATGTGTGCTTCCATTATGATGAATCAAAGAAACTGATCGAGGACTTTAATCTCCATGTAAAACCAGGTATGCGCGTTGCCATTGTAGGACCTACCGGATGCGGTAAGTCAACCTTTATCAACCTTCTGATGAGATTCTATGATGTAAATTCCGGATCTATTTCCGTTGACGGCAAACCAATCAGAGACATTACCCGCCATTCTCTCAGAAGCAGCTATGGTATGGTGCTTCAGGAAACATGGATCAAAAACGGAACTGTCCGCGACAATATCTCGATTGGAAAACCGGAAGCTACAGATACTGAAATCATCGAAGCAGCCAAGCTTACCCACAGCTGGGAATTTATCCGGAGGCTTCCTAAAGGACTGGACACCATGCTCAACGAAGACAGCTTAAGCCAGGGACAGAAACAGCTGCTGTGTATCACACGAGTTATGCTCTGTCTGCCTCCGATGCTGATCCTGGATGAAGCCACTTCCAGTATTGATACACGAACAGAATTACAAATTCAGGAAGCGTTTGAACGAATGATGGAGGGAAGAACAAGCTTTATCGTAGCTCACAGGCTTTCAACCATCCGAAATGCAGATCTGATTCTTGTTATGAAAGACGGAAGTATCATTGAGCAGGGTACTCATGATGAGCTGATTGCAAAAGGTGGATTTTACCATACTTTATATAACAGCCAGTTTGCAAAAGTTTCTGAATAAAACAAACCAGATAATAAATCAAAAAGGAACAGCTGTCCATCACGGCTGTTCCTCTTTTTGATTTTGTAAAATGTTTTTTTATTTTTATCAGATTGCCCGGGTAGCATCTTTCAGCCATTCTTTTTCTTCTTCGTTCAAATACGGAGAAATCTTCTCATATACCTGTGCATGGTAATCATTGAGAAGGTTACGTTCCCGGACACTCATCAGTTCCGGCACCACTCCATCCAGATCAAAAGGTACCATAGTCAGAAATTCAAAGCACATAAACTGACCATACTCTGTTTTTTCAGCTTTTTTGCAGACCATCAGATTTTCATGACGGATTCCAAATCCATCCTCTCTGTAATATCCCGGCTCATCAGAGGTGATCATTCCCTCCTCCAGCACTGCATTTCCACCCGGAACAATTTTCCATCGGAAGCTATTGGGTCCTTCATGGACATTCAGAAGATATCCTACTCCATGACCGGTTCCATGTTTAAAATCCTCTCCCATTTCCCACAACGGCTGTCTCGCCAGAATATCCAGGTTTACACCGGTACAGCCATGAAGAAATCTGGCAGCTCCCAGATTCAGAGTTCCCCGCAAAACTGCTGTGAAGTACTTTTTCTCTTCCTCAGTAGTCGGCCCCATGACAACAGTACGGGTAATATCAGTAGTTCCCTCTTTATAATGTCCTCCTGTATCTGCCAGAAGAAAGCCGGATGGTTCCAGAGGAATATCCGTTTCGGGTGTTGCAAAATAATGTACAATAGCAGCATGCTTTCCATAGGCAATAATCGGATCAAAACTGTTATCTATGAAATCCTCCTGTTCCGAACGGAATTCATACAGCTTTTCTGCTGCACTTAATTCTGTGATTGGAATCCTTCCAACATTCTTCTTTAACCAGTATATGAACTTTGTAACTGCAACTCCGTCTCTGATATGCGCAATGCGTTCATTTTCCACCTCAACAGGATTCTTCGTTGCCTTGGGAAGAAGTGTAAGATTTTCTTCATCCAGAATCCGGGTGTCTGCCGGAATATTGCTAACCAGACGACTGTTGACTTTCTTTTTGCAGAGAAGAACTTTTTTGTCCTTTTTAAATGTTTTCACATACTCATAGATACTGTCATAGGGAAAAAGGGTCACACCATCTTTTTCCAGCGCTTCCAGTACGTCTGTCTGAAAGGCTTTCTCATTTGCAAAAAGTCTGATCTCTGTTTTTGTCATTACAAGATAAGAAAGAACCACCGGACAACAGTGGATATCTCCCCCACGTATATTTAACAGCCAGGCAATATCATCCAGAGAAGTCAGTACAAATAAATCTGCACCCTTCTTCTCCATTGCTTTGCGGATTCTTGCGCATTTATCAGCTCTGGATTCTCCTGCCCATTTTATATCCAGCTCTGTAACCGGTTCACAGGAAAGTACCGGACGGTTTTCCCATATATCACCTGCCAGATCGTGATCAACACTGAGAGACACACCGTTTTCATCCAGCATTTTCTCCAATTCTGCTGCCTCTTTTGCACTGACAGTACGTCCGTCAAATCCCAGACACCTTCCCTGTGTCAGATTTTTTTTCAGAAATTCATGAACTGTGGGAACTTCCGGTTCACCCATTTTAAATAAAGTAATTCCTGTTCCCTCCAACTGATCTGCAGCCTGGATAAAATAACGTCCATCCGTCCATAATCCTGCCATATCCTGCATGATCACCGCAGTGCCTGCAGAACCGGTAAATCCTGTGATATATTTTCTGCATTTGAAATATTCACCTACATATTCCGAACCATGGAAATCATCTGTAGGGATCAGATATGCATCAATTCCTGTCTCTTTCATGCGTGCACGAAGTGCTGCTATTCTCTCTTTTACTGTCATTCGTTTTTACCCCTAAGGCTGCTATCTGCAGTCGTTTTGTCATTTTCGCCAAGTGTTTCGTTCATACTTCCCATACGATATCCCAGAATATCCATGGTCACATAAGTGAATCCATACTCCTTAAATTTCTTTGCAATATCCTCTCGGACATTTTTTTCCAGAAGTTTCGGAAATTCCTCCGGCATGATCTCAATTCTTGCAAGTGAACCGTGAATACGGACACGTACCTGATGGAATCCATAGTCAAGTAAAAGCTGCTCTGCTTTCTCAACCATTCCAAGCTTTTCCTCACTGATGGTCTCTCCATAGACAAACCTGGAGGACAGACAGGCAAATGACTGTTTGTCCCAAGTCGGAAGCCCCAGTTCCTTTGAGTATTCTCTGATCTCCGCTTTCGTCAGCTTCGCCTCACGTAGCGGGCTCTTAACTCCAAGTTCTTTTACGGCGATCAGACCTGGTCTGTAATCGCCGTTATCATCCATATTTGATCCCTCTGCAATATATTCAATCCCATTCTTTTTTGCAATATCGCCAATCTTCTCAAACAGTTCTTTTTTACATAAATAACATCTGTTCGGAGGATTCTTTGAAAATCCTTCAATCTCCAATTCCTCAGACTGGCAGATCACATGCTGAATCCCCTCTTTCTCGCAGAATGCCTTCGCTTCATTCAGCTCTCTTTTCGGGAAAGAACAGGATTGAGCTGTAATCGCAATCGCCTTATCACCCAGCACATCATGAGCTACTTTTAATAAGAATGTAGAATCCACTCCACTTGAGAAAGCAACTGCTACACTGCCAAGTCCCTTCAGATATTCTTTTAAATGTTCCAGTTTATTTTCCATATCAGTCTGCCTCTTGTCCGTTTTTTATTGTACCTGTAGCACTCCTCGTAAATAATGTATATTGATCTGGCTCAACAAAGCGTGAAAGTTGAACTTTCTCAAATGTATTATTTAACAGGGTGCTATAGCTTCATTATAATATAGGCAATGACTGTTCAGCAACTTATTTTTCGCATTGCGAAATATGTTACTGAAAATAGAACGAACAATATTGATTTATGTTTCTTGTATCTTTTCTAACGCTTCCCCGACTTCTGTTACTTCTTTAAATAGTTTCTAAAGTAACAGCCTCTCTTAACTTCTTTATTTACAGTTTGTCTACTTCTTTTTCTGGAGCAGTTCTCCGTTTGTTTCTTCCCCATTCATACATGACATAATAATTAACCACTACCCCATATTATAAATAACACCCAGAGATACTTATTTCAGACTGATAATCAGATTTTTATTGAATTTATTAATCTATATGTTATGACAACATATCTTTCAGACATGTACTCCGGTAGTCACTCGGTGATATTTTATATCTTTCTTTAAATACTCGGTTAAATGTTCTCTGACTTTCAAATCCACTATCCAGACAAATGTTTGTAATAGAATCACTCGTATTTTCCAAACGATGGCATGCATAGTTCAGCCTTGCATCGTTAAGATATTGATTAAAGTTTCTATGGAATGTTTTGGAAAAGAGTCTGGATAAAACATATTTGCTCACCCCCAGATCTTTTGCCATCTCTTCCAGAGAAAACTTCTTCTTAAAATTTGCTGATATATAGGAAACTGTCTGGTAAATAAGATCGTTGCTCCCCACATTACTCTTTTCTACCAAATTTAATTTTCCTATGCAGCGTGCCAACACAATTTGAAGATATGCCTGTGCAACAGTAATATCCGACTGTTCTGTCTCTAAAATTGCATTTATAACTCTATATACCTCCGGTTCAACCTTTTCCGCTTTGATGATTGGGTATTCAGGAGCCATGGATTGCATGATATCTGAAAATTTGGCTATCGTAAATGGCGATGCAATCAGATAAGTCGCTTTATTTACACCGGGTGTCAGTACCTGATAGTGATGAATAACATCTGGAAATACAAAGCCTATATCTCCTTTTTCCATATGGTATAGTTCCTGTCCGACACCAAGTTCTAATGCTCCACTTGTTACACAAACGATCTCCAGTGCATTATGAAGATGTGGTTCAATATGTTTTGACTTCCTATTTATTGCTATGATCTCCTCTTTTGTGTCAACATATTTTAACTGCATGAAATACTCCCCTTTGCAACATTTGTCTATATCTTCTTTCGATTTGGCAAGCAATCCTTTTATACCTATCTTATAATCAACTTGTAAATAAGGAAAGGAGGAATTGCAAATGAGCAACCTAAAAAAATATCTGAATGACCTTTTAGTATTCTACACTGAATATTTTGAGCATCCTTACCATGTATAAATACTAAAAGGACTATTTTGTGAAAACTGAATATTTTCTTAAGGCCATTTCACAAAAATGAAGTGGTCCTTTTTTATTTTCAAAATACAGTTCAATCACTTTATATATAGAAAAAAGCACTGTCTCATCAATGACCAGACAACGCTTTCTCCTGTCAATTCTAATTTATGTCCGATGCATCTGTTACTTCATCTGCAGCAATTTTTTTTTCTGCTTTCAGTTTTTTATTTGCATCTTCTACATTCATTCTTGAAAGTACAAACATAATCAATACATCAAAGATTAACGGAAGCCAAAGATACATAAACTGCATCATATCAAGTGCAGACTGTGGCTGAGTTGCATTTGTTCCGACATATCCACTGAACTCAAGCATCCATCCAACAACAGCGGTTCCAATACCTCCACCGATTTTTACACCAAGAGAAGTACAAGAGTACATCGTTCCGTCAATTCTCTTTCCCTGCGTAAGATAAGTGTATTCAGAGCAAGATGCGATAACTGCATTCATATCTCCCTGCCATGGTCCCTGACCTAAGGCTGCAAGAGCTGTAAATGCCATCATCAGCGGAACACTGCCCATATATCCGGCAACAACAACAAGTGCTCTACCGATGACTGCTAAGACGTAACCTCTTAAGTTCAGTTTATACATACCTTTCCACTTGCCAACTAATGTCGGTGTGAAAATCAGGGCAATGATCAGTGGAATATTTACTGACCATGCAAATTGTCCAAACAAATTCTTATTTTTCAGTACCCATGTCATGTAATAAATGCCAGCTCCAATCATGGCACCATATAACTGCTGTAAAATATATGTTCCACAAATCATCATGTAATATTTGTTTTTGACAAGAAGCTTGAATGCCTGTACCATTCCATACTTTTCATTATCATTCTTTACTTCTCCTTCATTAAGTTCTTCCTCCGGAAGTTCCTTAACAGAAAGTGCTGAAATCGTATTTACGACCAGACCAATGATTGCATAGATAATAGCAACCGTTCTCCATGCCGCAGCATCTCCACCACATTTATCTACAAATCCAACTGTAATCGCCTGAATCAGAAGACTTGTTGAAAATGCAAAAATAAAACGGTAAGATCCCATCTGTACACGCTCTTTGCTGTTCTTTGTAATCAGTGACGTAAGTGCTGAATAAGCAATATTGTTTGCTGTATAAAACACACCATTTAACAGTGTATAAGAAATAAAGAACCATGCATATTTAGCCGTTGTTCCCAAGCTGACTGGTATTGCAAAGCAGCAGACCAGCGTAATGGCACAACCAATATATCCATATAGCATCCAGGGTTTCGCTTTTCCCATTTTACTGTGTGTTTTGTCAATCATTGATCCAAAAAATATATCCGTAAAACCATCAAATAGTTTTGATAGGGCAATCAGGGTACCCACGACACCTGCAGCAAGTCCTACTGAGTCCGTCAGATAGACCATCATAAAAGATGTCAGGAACGCATAGACTACATTACCTGCAATATCGCCTGATCCATATCCAATTTTGTTATACCATTTCAAATACCTTTTTTCTTCCATCGAATTTCTTTGCTCCTCATCTTCATCGCACTTAGAATCTCAATATGGCTAACCGTATGATATCTAATTCTGTTTTTTTCTCTGATTTTGTCTGATTGCTCTGTATATCCGGACTTTACATAACAATCAGACTCTCTTTCCTTGTTTACGGGTTACATGAAACTTTATTATCCCTTTATATACGGTATCAGTGTAAACTGGAACCGGAATAATACATCATCAAATCGGTACTGCTCCAATACAACTGGACCACAACTGTTAGAACCAATGCCATTTAGTGCATAGTCAACACAAAATACTACACTATCTGATTCTGTCAGTTCATAATTATGCGTTTTCTTCTCAAGTTCTTCCTGTGTATAATAAGAAGCATTGAATGAAAATGCCTTTTCTGCGGATACCACAATTCCATATCGGCTGTTGTTAAGCTCTACATATTCACAATCATAATGGCTTCCATTTTCCTGTGGGCGAATATAATCCTCATGCAAATCATCTACATTTGCATGATACAAACCGTGGCTCGCAGCCTGATGTTTGTCACAATAGCTTTCCTGTGGTCCCATTCCAAAGTATCGTGCAGCTGAAAGTTTTTTATCCAGGAACATCCTCACACCAAATCTTGGCAGGTCCGGAAATTCATCATCTTTTGTTACTGCAATATCTGCATCAATCTTTCCAGCAGCTTCTATTTTCCATGTGATCGTCACATCAAGAATCTTCTGTACTGTCTCTGCCACAACGGATGCATGGCTTGTAATTTTCACACCATGCTTTCCCTGCACGACCTCTGTCGTGTAAGCTCTTGTATAAGCTTTATCATAATGGGCTTTCTTCCATTCAGACTTGATGTACATATCATTATCTGTTGGTGCCCTCCAGATATTTAATTCCATCGGGTGGTTCAGATATTCCCGACCTGCAAATTTCATCTCTGTAAAAAGTGCAGTCCGTCGGTCGATTGTATATGCGAATTCACGGCCTTTGATATGAATCTGTGTATCATCTTCACTCACCTGTAATTCAGAATCCGTCACTGTTTTTTCAAACCATTTTTCTGCTAACTGGCATTTGGCATCCTTCTGGCTTACTTCGATCTCATCAAATCCAAGAATATGGTCTTCATCCAACAATGGCAATTCCTTTTTCAGATGGTAAATAAATTTTAAATAACATTTTCCACTCTCTGGCACATTGATTTTAAGGTTTATTTTTCCTTCACTGTGTGGTGCTGCTGAAACTTCTGGAAGTTTACCTTTGCTGATTACAAGCCCGTCCTGCGTCAGTTCATAACTGATCTTCACATAATCTTTCAAGTCATCAAAATCCATGTAGTTATGAAGCACCAGTTCTCCGCTTTCTTTGTCATAGGAAATAACCCTTGCCGGGCGATAAACATTCTTGTATTCCAAAAGTCCTGTATGTACCGTTCTGTCCGGATATACTAATCCATCCATACAGAAGTTGCCATCATGAATTTCTTCGCCATGGTCGCCCCCATAAGCATATATAGTCTTTCCATTCTCAGCAGTTCCATGAGCAATCGCATGGTCACACCATTCCCAGACAAAGCCGCCGCACATTTTATCATTATCCTGAATCATCTGGAAGTAATCTTCAAAATCTCCAGGTCCGTTTCCCATACTGTGACAGTACTCTACCAAAAGGAAGGGTTTGCTTCCATCTTTATCCAGATATTCCTGAATTTCGGAAAGCGCCGGATACATCCGGCTGTACACATCCAGATTGCTGTAATCATATGTTTCATCATAATTGCGGTATCTTGCACTCTCATATTGTGTGATGCGGTCTGGATCAAAATTCTTTGTCCATTCCAGTGCTTTTTCAAAGTTGCAGCCATAAGCACTCTCATTTCCCATTGACCACATAACAATACAGAAACGGTTTTTGTCACGTTCCACCATGAGTTTTACGCGATCAACGATTGCCTCTTCCCATGCCGGATCATCTGCAATCATCTCATTCCATCGTTTGAACCGATTGTAATCGGTGTCTTCTTTTCTGTAGATCATAAATGGACCATGAGCTTCAATATCTGCTTCATCTATCACCATGAATCCATACTTGTCACACATTTCATAGAAAAATGGTGCGTTCGGATAGTGGCTGGAACGGATCGCATTAAAATTATGCTGCTTCATTAACGTAAGATCGGTTGTGAGCTGTTCCAGACTGATTGTAAATCCAGTAACCGGATCGGAATCATGTCGATTGACACCACGGAATTTAATCTTCTGTCCATTTAGGTAAATGACCTGGTCTTTAATCTCTATCTTTCTTAATGCAATGTGATCTACAATTACTTCATTCTCTGTTTCAAGAATCAGTTTATATAGATATGGATTTTCTGTATTCCAAAGTTCCGGACTTGCAATTTCTAATACAGCTGTTCCTTCTTCAGCAATACTTCCTAGTGCTACAACTGCTCCGTTTCTATCTTCAATCGAAATTTTTACATTTAAGGGAGAGTAGAATTTCATTTCAATTTCTACTTTCGCAAGCATATCCTCAATTCTTGTTTTAATATGATAATCACTGATTGCCTGTTTTGGGCGTTTCAAAATGTACACATCCCGGAAAATACCACTCATACGGAATTTGTCCTGATCTTCCAAATAGGAACCATCACACCACTTCATGACCAGAACCGCTATGCTGTTCTCTCCGTCCCGAAGGAGGTCGGTGATATCAAACTCACTGGTCATATGAGAAACCTGGCTATACCCTACATAAGAGCCATTGATCCATACATAAAAGCAACTGTCTACTCCTTCAAAATTCAAGAAAGCTTTTGGTGCATTTTCATCTTTGTGATAAACAAAGGTATGTACATATGTTCCACATGGAATATCCTGTGGTACATACGGTGGATCAAATGGGAACGGATACCTGATGTTTGTATACTGATGTGTATCATATCCTGCCATCTGCCATACACTCGGAACCTGAATCTCATCAAAATTTTCTGTATCATAATCTTTCTCAAAGAAGGGTTCCTGAACATCATAGATACTGTTAAAATACTGGAACTTCCAAGTTCCGTTCAATAACTGCATTCGGTCTGACTCTTCCCTGTGCTCCACCAGGTTATCCATTCTTTTGGATGCCGGAATAAAATAGGCTCTGGCTGGCATTGTATTTTCATGCAGTACGCTTAAATCCTCATAATAACGTGGTACAATCATAAATAACTCTCCTTTAATACATATACATTTTTTTGCACTTTGTTTTTCCACAGCAAACCTTGTCTTTTACTTTTATGTTTACGCTTCTCTGTTTTGCTATATATATCTTATCCTAATCTGCAAAACATGTCTATGAATTGGATTAGACAAAATATGCACTAAATGATACAATAACAAAAAAAAAGGAAAAGAGGTGCTACCATATGTATATGAATACCGGTTATTTAAACCACTCCCATATGGATTTCAAAGACAAAAGTCGCCCACTGGTTGTAGGAAGTTGCGGTACTTACCGCCTTTCCAGCCATCCAAAGTTACCAACCTACCGTCCAAGGGGACGCCTGGATTATCAGATTATCTATATCACTGCTGGTTGTGGGCATTTTCATTTTGACAATGTGGATAACGAAACGATTGTCCCCGCCGGTAATATTGTACTGTACAGACCGAAGGAACTTCAGAAATATGAATATTATGGAAAAGATAAGACAGAAGTATACTGGATTCATTTTACAGGCAACAATGTAAAAAATATCCTACGGCAATATGGCTTCCCGGATAAAGAGCGTGTATTTCAGGTCGGAACCTCTATGGAATACGAACAGATTTTCAAGCGTATTATCATCGAGCTTCAGCGTTGCCAAGATAATTATGAGGAAATGCTTGTCCTTCTGCTCCGTCATCTTCTTATCATCTTTCATCGGGAACTGACCAGGGAACATATCTCGAAAAATGAATACCTGGATCACGAGATGGATAACGCAGTTACCTTTTTCAGTGAAAATTATAACCAGAATATTAGCATAGATGATTATGCTGCCTCACGTGGAATGAGTGTCAGCTGGTTTATCCGAAACTTCAAAAAATACACAGGTTCTACACCAATGCAGTTTATTGTGGGAATCCGAATTAACAATGCCCAGATGTTACTTGAAACAACAACCTATTCCATCAATGAAATTTCTAAAATCGTCGGGTATGATAATCAGCTTTATTTCAGCCGGCTTTTCCACAAGCTGAAAGGATATTCCCCAAGAGAGTACCGAAAGATAAGAAACAAGTTCTAAAATCCACAATATCGCATTGGCTTGTATCGTTATTTTTCTATTTTGCAAAACCATTAGTTTCGCTTCTACTTGTGACGTATCAAGATCTGCCGTCACTTTTATTTTAAAATCTGACATGTAAAACCTCCTTATGTATTATTATTAGCCATGAGCAAAACTCCACACATTCAGTATTTATGCGGGTTTGCGAGGCATGG
>OAXJ01000754.1_pt1 | contig 29872 bp, 26 predicted proteins | sample 1517241 | NCBI WGS metagenome assembly OAXJ01 (sample SAMEA2580293, study PRJEB22360) | human gut metagenome | biome: human gut; feature: human-associated habitat; material: faeces | place: Denmark | collected 2008/2010 | reverse complement strand
AAGGTATTTCCGCTTTTTAATTATTCAGTTGTAACACATGTATTGTAATCCTACACGATTATAATAAGTTTACGGAAAAACCACCTTGACTAATATTAATATTTTTTTTATAATATTTTATACGACATATTAAAAATATGATGAAAAAGGCGATGACGGAGACAGTAAGATCTGATCGAATGTTACAGCGAGTCGGGGATGGTGTAAGTCCGATACCGGTAGACAGATTCTGAATATCACTTCCGAGCCGCGGCATCTGAAATAAATACAGAGAAGTAAGAGCCGACGTAAGTCCGACGTTACAGGACACCATATGCGGATCCGAATCGTATGCATAAGCTACAGAAAAGAAGAGATATAGAAAGAGATGTACTATACTGTAAATAGATGTTTTCTGTCGCGTACAGTCAAGGCGTGAGATCCAAGTATGTTGTAACAGGTGGTTAAAAACGGAGAATAAGCTTTCGTCCTATTACAGGACGGAAGCTTTTTGTTATTAAGGAGGAAAGGAAGAAGATCATGTACAAAAAAGTTTCTACAGACATGAATTTTGTCGATCGAGAAAAACAAATCGAAAAGTTTTGGGACGACAATCACATTTTTGAGAAAAGTATGGAAGAGCGGGAAGGATGTCCGGATTATATTTTTTATGACGGCCCTCCGACAGCAAACGGAAAGCCGCACATTGGTCATGTGCTGACTCGTGTTATTAAAGATATGATTCCGCGTTATCGAACAATGAAAGGCAGTATGGTTCCCAGAAAAGCAGGTTGGGATACACACGGACTTCCGGTAGAACTGGAAGTGGAAAAGCTGCTCGGACTTGACGGGAAAGACCAGATTGAAGAGTATGGACTAGAACCTTTCATTGATAAGTGTAAGGAAAGTGTTTGGAAATATAAAGGAATGTGGGAAGATTTTTCAGGAACAGTAGGTTTCTGGGCAGATATGGACGATCCGTATGTCACATATCATAATTCCTTTATAGAGTCGGAATGGTGGGCGTTAAAGCAGATCTGGGATAAAGGGCTTCTTTACAAAGGATTTAAGATCGTTCCTTATTGCCCGCGCTGCGGAACGCCGCTTTCTGCACAGGAAGTTGCACAGGGATACAAAGATGTAAAAGAACGTTCTGCGATCGTCAGATTCAAAGTAAAAGAAGAAGATGCGTATATCCTTGCATGGACGACAACTCCCTGGACGCTGCCGTCGAACCTTGCGCTTTGTGTAAATCCGAAAGAAGATTATGCGAAAGTAAAGGCTGCGGACGGAAATATTTATTATATGGCGTGCGCGCTTCTTGATACGGTGCTTGGAAGACTTGCAGAAGAAGGAAAAGCAGCGTATGAGGTGCTTGAGACATATAAGGGAACTGATTTGGAAGGAAAAGAATACGAGCCGCTTTATCAGTGCGCGGCAGATTGTGCGCAGAAGCAGAACAAGAAAGCGTTTTACGTTGTATGTGACGAATATGTTACGTTGACAGACGGTACAGGCGTTGTTCATATTGCTCCGGCATTCGGTGAAGACGATGCGAACGTAGGAAGAAAATATGACCTTCCGTTTGTTCAGCTTGTAGATGAAAAAGGAAATATGGCAGAGGAGACGCCGTTTGCAGGATTGTTTGTAAAGAAAGCCGATCCGGAAGTGCTCAAAGATCTTGATGCCAGAGGTCTGCTCTATGATGCACCGAAATTTGAGCATAGTTATCCTCATTGCTGGAGATGCGACACACCGCTGATCTATTATGCACGTGAATCATGGTTCATCAAGATGACTGCCGTGAAAGAGGACCTCATCGCAAATAATAATACGATCAACTGGATTCCTGAAAGTATCGGAAAAGGACGTTTCGGCGACTGGCTTGAAAACGTGCAGGACTGGGGTATCAGCCGTAACCGTTACTGGGGAACGCCGCTTAATATTTGGGAATGCGAGTGCGGACATATGCATTCTGTCGGAAGCATTGAGGAATTAAAAGAAATGTCCGATAATTGCCCGGATGACATTGAACTTCATCGTCCGTACATTGATGCGGTGACGATCAAATGTCCGAAGTGTGGAAAAGAGATGCACCGTGTTCCGGAAGTAATCGACTGCTGGTTTGACAGCGGATCAATGCCGTTTGCACAGCATCATTATCCGTTTGAAAATAAAGAGCTGTTTGAAAGACAGTTCCCGGCGGACTTTATTTCGGAGGCGGTAGACCAGACGAGAGGATGGTTCTATTCCCTGCTTGCGATCTCAACGCTTCTGTTTAACAAAGCGCCGTATAAGAATGTAATCGTACTTGGTCATGTACAGGATGAGAACGGACAGAAAATGAGCAAATCAAAAGGAAATGCAGTCGATCCGTTTGATGCTCTTGAAAAATACGGTGCAGATGCGATCCGCTGGTATTTCTATGTGAACAGCGCTCCGTGGCTTCCGAACCGTTTCCACGGAAAAGCTGTAGTAGAAGGTCAGAGAAAGTTCATGGGAACACTGTGGAACACATATGCTTTCTTTGTTCTTTATGCAAATATCGATCAGTTTGACGCCACAAAATATGAATTAGAATATAATAAACTGTCCGTTATGGATAAGTGGCTTTTGTCAAAGATGAACACGATGGTAAAAACGGTAGATACAAACCTCGGAAATTATCGTATTCCGGAAGCGGCGCGCGCTCTTCAGGAATTTGTAGATGATATGAGTAACTGGTATGTGAGAAGAAGCCGTGAACGTTTCTGGGCGAAAGGAATGGAGCAGGATAAGATCAATGCATACATGACACTATATACAGCGCTTGTTACGGTATCAAAAGCGGCAGCTCCGATGATTCCGTTTATGACAGAAGAGATTTATCAGAATCTTGTACGCAGCGTTGACCAGAATGCGCCGGAGAGTATCCATCTGTGCATGTTCCCGGAAGTGAACGAGGATCAGATCGACACAGAGCTTGAGCAGAATATGGAGCATGTGCTGAAGCTTGTCGTTATGGGACGCGCCTGCAGAAATACATCGAACATCAAGAACCGTCAGCCGATCGGTCAGATGTTCGTAAAAGCAGCATTTGATCTGCCTGAATTTTATCAGGATATCGTAGCTGATGAGCTGAATGTAAAAAATGTAAAGTTTACAGATGATGTAAGAGACTTTACTTCTTATAGTTTTAAACCACAATTAAAGACAGTAGGTCCGAAATATGGTAAAATGTTAGGGGGAATTAAAGCGGCGCTTGATCATGCAGACGGAAATTCTGCTATGGATGAGATCAATGAAACAGGAGCGCTTAAGCTTGATGTAAGCGGCCAGGAGATCACACTTTTCAAAGAGGACCTTCTGATCGATACAGCGCAGATCGAAGGATATGTTTCTGAAAACGACAATGGAATCACGGTTGTTCTTGATACGAACCTGACACCGGAACTTCTTGAAGAAGGATTTGTCAGAGAAATTATCAGTAAAGTACAGACAATGAGAAAAGAAGCTGACTTTGAAGTTATGGACCGCATCAAAGTAACGTATAACGGAAGTGAGAAAGCGGAAAAGATCTTTGCAGAACACAGTGACGAGATCGGCGGGGAAGTGCTTGCAGATAAAGTTGTAAAGGCAGAGCCGGCAGGTTATGTGAAAGAGTGGAAGATCAACGGAGAAGCAGTTACAATGGGCGTTGAGAAACAATAATTTTAAGATATGCGGCACATCCGGGCGCATTCGTTCTTGTAAGATAAAGGATGCGATGCGCCGCGGCATATCAAAAGGAAGGGAATAAAGCAATGCATAATAAAGGATTTGAGAAAGAAACATTTAAGGAAACCGTAAGAGAAAATATTAAGACGCTGTACAGAAAAACGATTGACGAGGCAACTCCTCAGCAGATTTTTCAGGCAGTATCCTATGCAGTGAAAGACGTAATCATCGATGATTGGATCGCAACACAGAAAGCGTATGACGAGGCAGATGCAAAGACTGTGTATTACATGTCTATGGAGTTTTTGATGGGGCGTGCATTGGGAAATAACCTGATCAATCTGACAGCGTATAAAGAGGTAAAAGAGGCGCTGGAAGAAATGGAGATCGATCTGAATGTAATCGAGGATCAAGAGCCGGATGCAGCGCTTGGAAACGGAGGTCTCGGACGGTTGGCAGCCTGTTTCCTTGATTCACTTGCAACATTGAATTATCCGGCTTATGGATGCGGCATTCGTTATCGTTACGGCATGTTTAAACAGAAGATTAAAGACGGGTATCAGGTGGAAGTGCCGGATAACTGGCTCAAAGAAGGTAATCCGTTCGAGATCAGAAGAGAAGAATATGCAAAAGAAGTCCGCTTCGGAGGGAATATCCGGTTTGAAAATGACCCTGAGACGGGAAAAGCAAAATTTGTGCAGGAAAATTATGAGTCTGTTTTGGCGATTCCGTATGATATGCCTATCGTAGGATATGGAAATCATGTCGTAAACACACTGCGTGTGTGGGATGCAAAAGCGATCACAGATTTTAAGCTTGATGAATTTGACAGAGGAAATTACCATAAGGCGGTAGAGCAGGAAAATCTTGCGAAATTGATCGTTGACGTTCTTTATCCGAACGACAATCATTATTCGGGAAAAGAACTCCGTTTGAAACAGCAGTATTTCTTCATCTCCGCAAGTCTTCAGGCTCTGCTTGAGAAATATAAGAAAAAGCATTCTGATGTTCGTAAACTTCATGAGAAAGTAATCATTCAGATGAACGATACACATCCGACAGTTGCGGTTCCCGAACTGATGAGACTGCTGATCGATCAGGAAGGATTAAGCTGGGAAGAGGCGTGGGAAGTAACGAGCAAAACATGTGCTTATACGAATCATACAATTATGGCAGAAGCTCTTGAAAAATGGCCGATCGACCTGTTTTCAAGACTGCTCCCCCGTATTTATCAGATCGTGCAGGAAATTGACAGAAGATTCCTGATCAAAGTGAATGAGATGTATCCGGGAAATGAGCATAAAGTAAAGAAAATGGCAATCTTAAGAGACGGTCAGGTTCGCATGGCAAATATGGCTATTATCGCGGGATTTTCTGTAAACGGCGTTGCGAAGCTGCATACAGATATCTTGAAAACACAGCAGCTCCGTGATTTCTATGAGATGATGCCGGAAAAATTTAATAACAAGACAAACGGCATCACACAGAGAAGATTCCTCGCACACGGAAACCCGCTTCTGGCAGACTGGATTACAGATAAGATCGGAAATGGATGGATCACAGATCTGTCGCAGATTGAAAAGCTCAGACCGTTTGCGGACGACGAAAAGGCCAGACGTGAGTTTATGCAGATTAAATACGAGAACAAAGTACGTCTTGCAAAATATATTAAAGAGCATAATGGAATTGAAGTTGATCCGCGCTCGATCTTTGACGTTCAGGTAAAACGTCTCCATGAGTACAAACGTCAGCTTCTTAATATTCTGCATATTATGTATCTGTACAACCAGATCAAAGAACATCCTGAGATGTCGTTTTATCCGAGAACATTTATTTTCGGAGCGAAAGCGGCGGCGGGATATTTAAGAGCGAAAGAGACGATCAAACTGATCAATTCCGTAGCTGATGTTGTAAATAATGACAGAAGCATTAACGGAAAACTGAAAGTCGTATTTATTGAAGATTATCGTGTATCAAATGCGGAGATTATTTTTGCGGCAGCCGATGTGAGCGAGCAGATCTCCACGGCGTCAAAAGAGGCGTCGGGAACAGGTAATATGAAATTTATGCTCAACGGTGCGCCGACTCTCGGAACGATGGACGGAGCGAATGTGGAAATTGTGCAGGAAGTCGGAGCGGAGAATGCGTTTATCTTCGGCCTTAGTTCAGAAGAAGTAATTAATTATGAGAATAACGGAGGATATAATCCGACGGATATTTACTTTAACGATTGGGAATTAAAACGTGTGATCGATCAGCTTATGGACGGCACATATGCAAACGGCGATCACGAGATGTATAAAAATCTGTATAATTCTCTGTTGAATACGCAGTGTACAGACAGAGCGGATACTTACTTTATTCTGAAAGATTTCCGTTCCTATGCAGAGGCTCAGAAACGAGTGGAAGAAGCTTACAGAGATCAGCAGAGATGGTCAAGAATGGCAATGATGAATACGATATGCAGCGGGAAATTTTCCTCTGACAGAACAATCGAAGAATATGTAAGTGATATTTGGAAATTAGAAAAAGTAGATGTTGCTCCGCTTGAAGAGTAAAAACATCTGATTGATTTTTCGGAAAAGGGATAAGGAGGTAGTAAGATGAGAAATATGTATGATTACGCATATGAATACGAGTATCAGTATCATCCGGAAAGGGCAGGAGAAATGTTTGCCGTAGTGTTCGCTTCGCTTTGGCTTGCGATCATGATAGGAATGCTCGTATTTATGCTTGGAAGTTACCTTCTGCATTCTTTCGGTCTGTATACGATCGCAAAGCGGATGGGGAAAAAAGATGCATGGATGGCATTTGTACCTTTTGCGAGAACATATTACCACGGGAATATGGCAGGTCCGATCCGACTGAAAAATACGACGATCAAAAATCCGGGATTGTGGAAACTGCTTTTTCCGATCATCTACAGCGGAGCGATCGGCATCTATGTACTGGTACTCGTATTTGGCATCGGAATGACGCTCGCCGGAAGTGCGGTGAATCAAAATGTGACAGGGGCGGGGATGAGCGTACTTGCGTTTTTCTTTATGTATTTCGTAGTGATCATTGTTTCGATCTTATTCGGAGCAGTTCAGATCGCTTTGAACGTCTTGGTGAATAAACAGATTTATGAAAACTTCGCGGAAGGAAATATGCCGGTTATTCATGCAGTATTATCATCGTTAGTACCGTTATACGAGGCGATATGCCTGTTTATTATGAGAAAGAGACCGTTTGTCCGATAAAACAAAAGTTATAAAAAAAACAGCGCTTCATATGATAGAAATATGGAGGGCTGTTTTTTGATGAAAAGATATACGATAGAACAAAAATTCAAATCGGCAGCTGCATTCCTTGTTATTTTGATATTGTTTCCGTACATTGTTTCTGTGTTTGTAAACGGAGTAGATCCAGAAGAGACAACGAATGAAAATTTTTACATCAGAGTTAAAGCTTCGGAGGAAGAAGAGGCAGACGGGATTGCAGAAGTAGAGTGGAATGAGTATCTTACGGGAGTGTTGGCAAAAGACGTACCGGCAGATACAGAGACGGAGGCACTGAAGGCGCAGGCGGTTCTTGTGAGGACACAGATCAGCCGTGCGCTGCAAAGAAGCACTCAGGCAGAAGAGACGGAGAATCAAAAGTCGGACAGAACCGGAAATGTATCAGATGTTATTTTGGAGATCGATTATTTGTCGCAGAAGGAAATGCAGGATCAATGGCCTGCCGATGAATATAAAAAGCGATATGAAAAATACAGAAATGCCATAGAAGCGACAGAAAACGAGGTGTTATTTTATAATGATACATATGCATGGACACCGTTCCATCAGTCAAATACGGGAATGTCGCGCAGTGCGGAAGAAGTGCTCGGAAGTTCGGAGTTTCCGTATATTAAAGTGAAAGAATGTCCGGCAGATAAAGAATCGGAAGAACAGGTCGGCGTATTTACGTTTTCCTATGATCAAATACAGAAAAAATGTCATCATTTTCTGGCGGCAGAGACAGACGGAGAAAAAGCTGCGGCAGGATATTCTTTTAAAGATTTTGAAATTTTAGAACATGATTCGGCGGGATATGTGGGAAAGCTTCGGATAGGAGAAACAATTTGCACAGGAGATCAATTTCGGGATGCGCTGTCGCTTCCGTCGAGTTCTTTTTCGTTTGCGGAAAGCGGGAAGAAAATAAAAATTATAACGGCGGGAAACGGACATGGCATGGGGCTGAGTTGTTGGACTGCAAATAAAATGGCAAAAGACGGAAAAACATATAAAGAAATTTTGGAGTTTTTTTATGAAGGGACAAAGACAGAGAAGGATTTGAACTTTATTGCAAAAAATAAATAAAGTAATTATAATCAACAATAGAGTCAGAGAAAAACTTTTTTGAAAGGACAGAATAAAGTTATCATTTTCCGGCAAAAATATAACCAGAGGTGATGATAATGAATAAAAATGAAAAAATGTCCTTTTTAAAAGGCAAAGGAGCAGCCATCGGTATTGTAGTCTGCTTTATGGCAGTTCTGGCGGTCGTTGGAACATATACGGTCGGAAACTACAAAAAAGATATGAAAGAGCAGATGGCGAAAGCTGAAAAAGAGGCGGAACAGTTTACAGAAGATAACACGAAAGAAACAACTACAGATGAAATCCTTCTGCCGGAAGTGGAAGAAACGGATGAAAATGAACAAGAAAGCAGGGAAGATGTGTCTGATACAACAGGGACGGAAGAAGGAGTTCAGCAGACGGGAAGCGCCGCGTCAAATCTTTGGTTTTCAGAAGAAAGCGTTCTTACATGGCCTGCAAGCGGAGCAGTGATCAATGGATATAGTATGGATGAGACTGTATTTTTCCAGACATTAGAACAGTATCAATATAATCCTGCGATGATTATAGCCGGGGAAGCAGGAGAAACGATCAATGCATCTGCGGCAGGAACTGTGACTGCGATCGAGGAGTCGGCGCAGACGGGACTTACGGTGACGCTTGATATGGGAAACGGATATTCAGCAGTGTACGGACAGTTAAAAGATGTACAAGTTAAAACAGGAGATTATGTGGCAGCAGGCAGCGCAATCGGCAGTTTGAATGAGCCGACGAAATATTACAGCGTAGAAGGAACGAATCTGTATTTTCAAGTGCTTAAAGACGGAGAGCCGGTCGATCCGATGAATTTTATGGAATAGAAAAAGAAGTAATAATAAAAGAAGCAATGACCAAAGATATAACAAGAAAAGAAAAACGAAAGAAAAGAAATAATAAAAGACATGAATTATACCTATATTGTAAAGTGCAGTGACGGTTCGCTTTATACGGGCTGGACAAACAATCTTGAAAAACGGATCAAAGATCACAATGCGGGGCGGGGCGCGAAATACACAAAAGCGCGCCGTCCGGTTGTGCTTGTTTATAAGGAAGAATTTCCGACAAAGCAGGAAGCGATGAAGCGGGAGTGGGAAATTAAGCGACTGAGCAGAAAGGAAAAACTGAGCATGATCGAAAACTCAAAGAGTTAGGTCATGCTCAGTTTTTCTTTTTAAGAACTTAAAAAAGAGTTCTTTTATGTAGCAAACTGCTTATATTGAAAGGAAGGAAACAGTTTTACTTTAAATGTGTCATCGGAAGCATCGCAGCGCCGATGATACCCGGCTCATCAAGGAGAGCTTCTTTGAATACAACCGGCTGCATACCTACATGAATCATAGAGCGGTAATAAGATTCCATTTTTTCAAAGAATACATCTTTTCCCTTCATAACTCCGCCGCCTACAACGAATACATGAGGATCGATAATATGTCCGATAGCGCAGAACATCATTGCAAGATCATATGCCATGTCATCTACAATTTTGAGAGCCTGCTCGTCTCCTGAGCGGGCAAGATCAAATACATCGCCCGCGTGATTGATCTTATCTCCGAATACAGCTTTACCTTTTCTTGTGACAGCAGTTCCGCTCGCTTCGTTTTCAACAGCGCCTACATTCAAAATATTGTATTTTTCACGGTTTCTGTCAATACAGATATTTCCGATCTCGCCTGCGTGTCCGTTCTGACCGCCGATTACCTTTTGATCGATTACAAGTGCTCCGCCGACTCCGGTTGAAATTGTTACATAGTAAACGATAGGATAATCTTTTCCGGCTCCCTGAACAGCTTCTCCGAGAGCGGCAACTTTAACGTCGTTGTCCATGTAAGTCGGTTTATGAAAATGATTTTCGATATATTCCGCTATCGGAAAACCGATCAGTTTTGGAAGATTTGTAGAAACGATGATCTTGCCGTTGATCGTGTCGATCGGTCCGGGAATACCCATTCCGATTCCTTCACATTCTTCATATCCGTCAAGACTTTCAATCAGGGAAATCATAGTTTCCATAACAGCTTCTGCACCGCGTTCCGGGTGGCTTTCTGATTTTTTCATACATTTAATCGTTCCGTCTTCGGAAACGATAGCAGCGCGGATGTTTGTTCCGCCTAAGTCAACACCAATAAAATTTCTCATGATAGCACCTCGTTTTTTGTCCTTTTCTTTCTATTATACTAGATAGAAAAAAAGATACAAGGTAAGAATGCATATAAAATAAAAAAGAAAGAAAAGAAAAACAAAAAAACAGACAAAAATAAAAAAATGTAAGAAAAGGAGATAAAAAAGATGCCGACAGTTTAGCCGACATCTTTCTGATAACCTATCTTTCAATATTCGGGATTTTGATTAGCCGAAGTATCTCTTAAGAAGTCCTTCAAATGCTTTTCCGTGACGAGCTTCGTCACAAAGCATTATGTATGTAAGCCTATATTTATAGGGTTATTGTCGATTTCATTAGTGCATTACACACCATTTTACACAATAGCTTAATGTGGGATAATTGCTGATATTTTTTTCATTTTGAAGAATACAGATTGTTTTACTACTCGTTTTGTTCCATCTGGTTCTAATATTTCAACTTCTGGTTCTTCTGTTGACAAGTTTGATAAGTTATTCAATAATAATCGCTTAGTCTCTAGGTTTTTATTTATGTAGTATTTCATTGTTGTTTCATATTTTTTATGTCCTGCTCGTTTCATAACCTCAATTACAGGTGTATTCATTGCGGCAAGCTGTGTAAGGTGTGTTTTCCTTAGACTATGATATTTGAAGTCAATCCCTGTTTTAGCTTTTATTTCTTTTGTCCAATATTTCATACTGTTTATCGTCAGTAGTTCGCCATTATCTTTTCTGTTTATGAAGTCTCCACCCACGATTTCTTTTTCAGTATTTTTTTTGGTTCTGTCTAGGACAATCTCTGTTTTCTTTGCTAAGTAAGCTCTGCTAGGGTGTCTCATTTGCTTTCTGTTTTCTTGAACAAGATAATTATGCACAATATCTGGTACATCAATATATCGAACACTTGTAAGCGTTTTAACAGGTTTTAAGCAGAAGAAGCCATCTTCATAGACCATTTGTTTGTTTACCCTCATTACATGAGTATCCCAGTTGTAATCAGACCACATTAAACCGAAACACTCAGATATTCTTAGACCGAGATAATAGCCCAATAGAAATGCAGTATAGCAATTTCCACCTTTGAATATTTCTTCTATTTGATGTATTTCATATAATTCATAGATTTTTACATCTTCTAATTCTTCTAAGTCATCTTGTGACATTTTAGGCATTTGTAGCTTTGTTCCTTTGTCTATGAACATTCGAGTGTATTTGTCAGTTTCAATCCATTCGTTTCGATAAGCAATTCCGAATAACATGTAGAACAGTTTCAAGAATGATTCGACATAAGAGAAACTAAGTCCAGAATCATACAATGTTGCTAAGAAGTTTTGTAAGTCGGCTATTGTTATGTCGTTTATGAGTTTTGAGCCGAACTCAGCATTTACATGGATTCGCCAAAGGGAAGAGTATTTTCTAACAGTTGCACTTGCTTTGTTTTTAGCATCTTTTTCAAGATACTCTTTCCAGACATCTCCAAGAGTTTTTTGAGGTATGCTTTTTTTGAGTTCAACAGTTGTTCTGATTTCTGCTAGTCGTAGTTCTCTAGCCCTTTTTGCTTCTCGTTTCGTTGGGAATGGGTTTCCATTTTCATCTCGTCTACAAGTGGTATCTTTTTTCTTTCCATCTTTGTAGATTGCAACCCTATATGCCCAATTTCCATTTTTTAGTTGGATTAGTCCAACATCATTATTTTTTGCCATTTTATCATTTTCCCTTTCTCTTTTTTTCAAGTGTAGCGCACACAAGAACAGTTGTGAGCCCAGAACATCTATTCTTACATTAACATTTATGAGAATGTTAATAGAAGCTATTGACAATTACTTTTTTATTTTCGTGAGAGTTCCATAATTTTGTAGGTATTTATAAATTGTCACTTTGTGCTATTTACCTTGTAATAAAAAATCTAATCCTGACGGATTAGATTTTTACCACTGATTACTGATATATCTATTCATTAAATCAGAATCTATTCTATTGTGTCCTAGTTGTTGTGTTACATATTTGAATGATTCTTCTTTGCTCATACCAGCATTACGACAATTATCGTACTGATTTTGAGCGAACATTTTTCTAATGCTATGAAATTCTTGATTCTGATATTGACTTTTTATGCTGATACCCTCTGATGTATATGTGCTTTTCATGTGTCTTTCAAGATTATTCAATAAAGAACGATTTGTGACAGGACAGGCTCGCTCAGTAGGGTTTGCACCTAAATGATTTTTTAAGTCTTGTAGATTTTGCACATGCTCTACATTTCTTATTTCAATATCTCTTGACCGACCACCTTTGCCATTTTCAATATGAACAGTTGCATAATTGCTGTTATGTATCGTTATGTCTCTATTTTGAATGTGACAAAGTTCTTCATTTCTAGCCCCACATGATTCTGCTAGTGTTAAAGCATTATAACCTGTTGAAAACTCCCTGTAACTGTCTTTTAGAGCCTGTAAATGTTCCTGTTTCATAGCATTACAACGAATCGCTGCTGTTCGTCCCTTTGGGACGGTTACAGCAGACAGATTCGTGTTTGCATGATATACAGAGTTAATATTTTTCTCAATGCCACTTAGTTGGCTTTTATAGCTTTTTAAAGTATCTCCACTACACCCTTTCACAGCACAGTCATTTAAGAATGATTGTGTATGTTCTGATGTCAATTCATTTGCTTGTCTTACTTCGGGATAGTTATTCTTCATATAATTACAGAAATTTTTTGCAACATCTTGCCTTGCTCTAAATGTACTGTAACTGTGTATTTTACCGCCTTTATTGCCTTGATATGCCTGTCCTTTTCCCTTTAGAGCATGTTTATCTGTTCCGAAACTTTTACTTTTGCTGATTGCATGTAATACTTGATTCTTTAGGCTAACAGACATACTCAACGCCCCCTTTTATCTTTTTAACAGGCAAGTGCCAATCAGCACAGAATTTTTTTACTTCTTTAAGATAATCGTTCTTTAAATTTGCAATGAATTTTGTACTATTTTTTATATTCTTATCTTGAGATGCCATATATCGAAGTATTTTCATGTCCAACCGATTTATTAGTTCTCTATCTACGAAGTCTAAGAAATTCTTATACACTTTGTCATATTTAAGCCAATACTCGTTTGCAGATTCAATATAGTTAAAATCTAATTGTGTAAACGAACAATTTATATTTTTATAATTTACCATTTTTTTGTACTCCTTTTGTTATATTATTTTATTTTTTACTTATAATTTATTAAAGCTACCTCTCTTATTACAAGATGTAGACTTAATAATATAAATTAGACACTATACACTCGCCGCTGTTTATCTCCACGATAAACAGCGGTTTTTTGTGGCTGGTTTTAGTTTCTTCGCTTAATCTGAACTTTTTCTAAAGTTTTCCATGCTGACATAGACAAAATACCGTACGGTATTTTGTTTATGTCAGCATTAATATATAGAATTAGTTCAAAAAAATATTTCTCTTACAATTACTTTCAGACATCACGAAGCCTACACAGGCTTAATTGAATGGACTTACACCATTCGGACATGCAGCACAACCTGTCAAGTGTCCAGAATCCACAAGTGGATTATTCACTTCTCTCATTCACACATCACTTCACTCGCTGCCCTTTGGGCTTGCTCGCTTCGCTCTGTGTTCATTCGCTTCGCTCATTACCACTTGTTTCGGCTTCTGTTCACTTGCCTTATCGGTCATGCTTGCAGTCCTCACTTGTTGTATTGATATTGAAACGAATATCGTTCACAGCTACTAATCATACGCAACAGTGTATCAGAGACTCTATTAAGAGTTTTTTTACTACTCGTTGCTGATTTATGTAGTTGAACCTTTTCCTTGTTCCTGTTACTCTCTCTGATAGCACGAAGCTAACCTGTCCTACCTTTCAGATAGAATTTGTGTCTTGATTCTTAACGACTACATTCGACACTATGTAATCATGGATAACAAACGATATACACATTTTGTGTATATCTTGTTACCGCAATATCAGAAAGCTGATAAACAATAATAAAATATACATTATTATTTTAAATTTCTGTTTTGAAATTATAACTCTCTTGTATTTTTCATAAGATAAATTGTGGATATATAGTTAATCCTTGTTCCGAATTAGTTATATCCATTGACTTCTTAACCGAAGTCTTTTTTTGTATCTGGAATTGCTTAGTGTACTGCTAATTATGTGAGTGTCAATAGCAAGGCAAGTGCTTTCAGCACTATTGACATTCACATAATTTTCAGTAGTTGGTAGTCAAGCCAGATAAGAGAAAAAGGATATGCCTCACGGCATATCCTTTTGCACTGTTTTTAGTTCTCTTATATATTCTTGAAATTTCAAGCAATCAACAATACCTGCAATATATGAAAGCAGACTGTACTCAGAATCTGTTGCAGATTGACAATCTAACACATCACTAATTACTTTTCTTTCTTTTTTTGATAATTTAAGTTTTTCAAATTTTTGATGTGCTTGATGTTCTTCTTCTACAAATTTTTTATATTGTATTGATTTTTCCAAGAGTGCAGAGATACTTTCTTCTCTTGCTTCATCTAATAGAACATAAATTCTATCTTTAAAAGTGCTATCCATTTTCACACCCCCTTTCAGAATAAGCATAGCGCACAACTATTCATATGGGAGCCCAGAACATTTATTCTTCCTAAAATGGTTTCAACAGTTTTCTCGAATGTAGAAAAATGTAGAAATCAGCGGAAGTTTCCGCTTTTTTCTACATTTTCTACACTGTGGTAGGGGGAGGACAAGCCCATCTCCCCCTACCGCAAATGTTGATTTTATAAGGTTTTTAAGACTTTCTATTTTATTTTTTCTACATTTCTACATTTTCTACATTGTTTTTTATAAGCCTATTTTCTCGAACATATCTGATATTTTTTCGTTATCATTATCATTCTCAGTTGGTACGGTAGTACCAACTGAGTGTTCTTTTCCATCAAAGACTTCTTTTAATTCTTCAAATTCTTTGTCGTAATCTCTTATAACATTTTTCATACACAAGAAATCATTAAGTTGCTCAACAGTTTTCTTTTCTTTGATACTTTTCTGAATAAGAGCTTGTATAGGATTTTCATAATCTGATATGTATTCATACTTGCATGTAGCACGATTAAACTGATAAGCTGTGATATACTTTTCTTCTATTTGCAATAATGTTTTACATCTTCGCTTAAATTGCAACAGCGGCTCATCTTCCTCTTTGAACAATTTATAGAAATCATCAATACTATAAATTGTTGTAATAATCAATAATTTACATTCTGTCATAGATTTGTTATAGAATCGGCTTTTCACTAATGAATTTGTATTATTGTCTATCATTTTGATAAAATCACTAAATTTCATTGTGCTACTTCGCATATCATCAAGAATAATACAATCTTGTCCTTTGTAGCCATCTAATATATCTTCTCCGCTTCCAGAGATAAAGTAAGAGTAATTCTTTTGTTCACATAACCACTTAGCATAGCTTGTTTTTCCTGTTCCAGAAGAGCCAGAAATATAAATAACATCTAACTCTCTATTCGTTTTACATGCAAGAGAATCTCTACGATACTTGAACGCATTGTCAATGTCTCGTTTGTATTTATTGTATTCAAATACACTAATGCAATCAGTATAATTGTACTCTCTGATAATACCAGCTTCAATTTGTCTGATAATTTCTGTTTTTCTGACATCTTTAGAATTTGTTTCTATAAAAGATACATAATCAAAGTTTGCTTTTACTAATTCTGGATTATATTGAAATTTTGTTGAAGTGTTTTTATGTATAAGATATTTCAACATAGAATTGTAATTGCCGCTTACACTTTTTTGAACATATTGCTCCTCTATTTCAAACCACTTTGCTATATATTTAGAATGTTGTGGTTTTTTGAATTGTATCATTATGTGCCAATGAGGAGGCTTCAATGTTCCTGCCTTATGGCTATGATTCTTTTCTTCATCCTCTTTGGTGTATGTATCTTTGTCGTGTCGGATATAGGCATATTTTTCTATGCAGTCCCTTTCCTTTACTCCTTTTTGAATTTTTTCTTCGTCTATATATGGTTCAAATTGCATAACTTCCGCTAATCTTAAAGTCATGTCTACCAACTCCTTTTCTTTATTTTGCAATAAAGAAAGACAGCAATTTGCTGTCTTGAAGTCTGGAAACAATATTTTCTATATAAATCACTATTTGTGGAATATATCTTCGGTAATAACATAATATATAACACAATTAAATATTTTTACTCCAGACTTCAAGAATCGCCTGTCATAGCTATTGAAGTCTTTTTTTATTGTGCTATATAGTAGATTTTAGGAATTAGTTCTATAACGAATTTAGGAATTAAGTTTATAATTTTTTTAATTGTGCGGTCACGATTCTACGAATCGTGCGAGATACATGCAATCGAACAAGTTCGATTGTGGAGAGTAGACAGAAAATGTTGGTGTGTATTTGTTGGTGTGTAGAGTGTTTAGACTTTAGAAACAAAAGAGAATAGCACACCATTTTACACAACCGCTTTAATATAAATGAGGTGTCGGCTAAGTTGCCAACACCTCGTTTAATGTTCTAATATACTTGATTTTAAAAGGTTTTTGATTAACCGAAATATCTTCTGAGTAATCCCTCGAAAGCCTTACCATGTCGAGCTTCGTCTCTTGCCATCTCATGAACTGTATCGTGGATTGCATCGAGGTTAGCGGCTTTTGCACGTTTTGCAAGGTCGAATTTACCTGCTGTAGCGCCGTTCTCTGCATCTACACGCATCTCAAGGTTTTTCTTTGTGCTGTCTGTAACAACTTCGCCGAGAAGTTCAGCAAATTTAGAAGCGTGCTCAGCCTCTTCCCAAGCTGCTTTTTCCCAGTAAAGACCGATTTCCGGATATCCTTCTCTGTGTGCAACTCTAGCCATAGCAAGGTACATACCAACTTCTGTACATTCGCCTTCAAAGTTTGCTCTCAGATCTGCAAGGATGTCTTCGCTAACGCCCTGAGCAACACCGATAACGTGTTCTGCAGCCCATTCTCTTTCGCCTGTCTGCTCTTTGAATTTATCTGCGCCTGCGTGGCAAACCGGACATTCTGCCGGAGCTGCTTCTCCCTCAAAAACATAACCACATACTGTACATACAAATTTTTTCATAATTTTGATCTCCTTTTTTGAAAATAATATTGTTTATTTGTTATGACTTTTTAATGCAGTCACCGCATTTACCGAAAAACAAAGTGGAACTGGAAGTGATCGCTCCGTCAAAATTCTTACCGGCAAGGCAGTTGACTTCTTCGATACTCTTCATATCCAGATCCAGATCCAGTAACCGTCCACACTCTTCACAAAGAAAATGATTATGCGGTTCAATCCGTCCATCAAATCGATCTCCTCCGTCGGGAGTAGATATTTTTATGGCTTCGCCGATATCGGTCAGCAGATTTAAATTTCTGTAAACCGTGCCAAGACTGATGTTCGGAAATTCTTTCTTCACATGCATATAAACTGTGTCGGCGGTCGGATGCTCTTTGGTTGTCATAAGGTAATGCTTGATGGATTCTCGTTGTCTACTATATTTTAAAGCTGCCAATGGGAATCCCCCTTTCATAACTAACTAAGAACCGTTATTTAATAAATAATAGTAACGATTACTGTAATTAGAATATAATACAAAGAAAGATGTTTGTCAATCATTATTTTGAAAAAAATTATTTTTGGCTGTTAAAATTGAATATTTACGATAAAATGTTACAAAATAATTAATGAAACAAATGGAAAGAAGAAGAAAAAAGAATAATATAGAAACTTGCTGTCGAGAGATGTCAATGAAAAATCAGTAAGAGAAGTTGACAAACAAATAGCGAGTTGATATAATGTGAATGTAACAAATTTAACAAATGTGTAACATTTAAAGCTTCCTACAAAAGATAAATGTAATGCGGTAAATGACCGAAATATAGAGGAGGTTTTATATGAAGAAACCACACACAAAAGCGAGAGGCATTCTGTTTGCGGCAGCGGGAATGTTTCTGATCCCGGGGAGCGTGTCTGAAGTATCGGCGGCCGAAAGGAAAGACGAGCAGCCATTTATACAGGCATCGGGGATTGAATCGGTACTGGAGAAATGTTACGAGACAGAAGTAAAAGATAATATTAATCTCTATCTTGTACCAACAGAAGAGGGTGAGTATTTGAATATGGCGTTTTCTGATACGAAGGAGTTTACCTATATCAGAAACGCACCGGATGATTCCGGCGACTGGGTCGGGAAACTTTATAAAGATTCGGCGGCTCAGGTGCTGGAATATCTGGATGGCTGGACGAAGATCAGATCGGGTTCGGCTGAAGGATATGTGCCGGAAGATGCGCTTTTTACAGGAGAGGAGGCGCAGGCGCGTGCACAGGAGTATGAGAAGGATACAGTGACGGTTACGGCATATGTGCTTAATGTTCGGGAAGGCTGCGGAACGGACAGTAAGATTTTGACACAGATAAAAAAAGGCGAAGTTTATGAGACTGTGGGAGAAGCGACCGGCGGATGGTATCCGGTAAAAGTAGGAGATAAAAGCGGTTGGGTCTCAGGCGACTACGTGATTGCAGAAACTTCTTATTCTTATGGGGAGACAAAAGAAGAGGAAGAAAAGCGGATCGCAGAAGAAGAAGCGCAAGAAAAAATGGCAGCATCTGTCGTTTGCGGTGCTGACGGCAGACCGGGAACACGGCCTGTAGGCGCTGTTTCGCAGGGGAGAGTGAATACGCCTTCGCAAGCTCCGGGAACTCCGGGGCAGGCTGTTATTGATTATGCTTGTCAGTTTATCGGAAATCCATATGTTTGGGGAGGTACAAGCCTGACAAACGGAGCGGATTGTTCGGGTTTTGTACAGTCGGTTTATGCACATTTCGGAGTAAGTCTTCCACGGACGACATATGATATGGTGAATTCAGGATACGCCGTCAGTTACGAGGAAGCTCTTCCCGGAGACTTGATTTTGTATGACGGTCACGTCGGGCTTTATATGGGGGACGGAACGATCGTGAATGCAATGAACGAAGCAGATGGAATCGGAATATGCAGCGCTACCTATACTGATATTATTGCAGTAAGAAGAGTTCTGTAACACAAATTTTTTGAAATGGGGAATTTGTATTTTTGATGAGAGAAATACAGATTTCCCGTTTTCGACATAAAAAGACAAAATGCACAAATTTGTGTTTATTTGTAAAAAAATGTCGAAATTGAAAAACGTGGAGTTTTCAACTTATCCACACTGAAAACAACGAAAAAGGTGGAAAAAGTCGGTTTTCCCACAAAGTTATCCACATTATCCACATAAAAACATATGTTTTCGGTGGATTACTTTATAATAAAAAAAGAACGGATGTTTTGGTGAGTTATGATAAAAATGCAAATATGTCGAAAAAACTCGGATAAATTATTGACTTTTGAGTATTCAAAAAAACAAAAATAAAGGCAGGATATATCTGACAATTTAATGCGATGTAGATTTATGAAGTGTACAGAGAAGAAAGAGGATGCAGAAACAGTCATACGGTTAAAAAGCAAGGGGGAATTCAGAGGGAATAATTCGGAGGGTGCTAGCGGAAAAAGGTGAATCAGGAAAACTGTTGATAATTTGCAGAACAAGGCTTATAATAGCCTCATAAATTCAAGGAGGAAGAGAAAATGGCAGAATTTTCAAAAGATACAAAAATCGGAGAACTTATTGATCAATTTCCGGAGAGCGCGCCGATTCTCATGGAGATCGGAATGCATTGTCTCGGATGCCCGGCGTCTCAGATGGAGACATTAGAGGAAGCGGCAATGGTTCATGGAATTGATTGTGGACTTCTTGTAGAAAAAATCAATGCTGCTGCAAAGGCAATGGGTAAATAAGAATTGCGTAAAAGGGTCGGCGCTTTGCGATTTGATTGATCGTTAAAGCGCCGACCCTTTTCTTTTGAGATCCGTTGTCCGCATACAAGTTTATAATGCGGATAATTTACATACTGCATCTGCCGATATGAGAATCGTGCAATGTTCTTCAAGAAATGCAAGCACGGAAGCGTCGGCTTTTTCCGGCGATCCGTATTCGGAAAGCATATTGCAGATCTTGTTAAATTCATTTAATTTATTTTCCACCGGTGCAAGGGCAAGAATAAATGTCTCAGCGCTTTCATCCTTATATAATGTATTTGCGCCGTGATAAGCGGGAGCAATTAATTTCGCGGCTTCGATTACTCCGTCCAGTGAAGAAAAAGAAAACAACCGGATCGAGAACGAATCCGTCTGCCGGGGCTCTTCAACAGGAGCTGATGTCGCCGCTGCCGCTTCTTTGACCTTGTTCAGGAGATTGAGAAACTCCTCTGCCCCCTGGAGTTTTTCCAGTGTCTCGGAATTCAGAGGGTCTGAATTGTCAGCCGGTGTGAATTTTGAGAACCGGGTATCTAATTCTTCGGGATCCTCGACTTTAGTTATAATAAGGACAATAGAATCAGCAGATGAAGGGATTGCCTCTATCATCAGCGGAATATTTTCTGCTTCAAATCCGAAATCGAATGACGCCTGCTGCATCATGTCGCGAAATAAAGATTTAGCCTTTTCTGTGCCGTAAGCAAGCTCGCTTAGCTTCAGATGGCGCGCTGCCAGATCAGCATGTGTCAATGTACAACGAATCTGATTTTCATTAAGTTTTTCAATCTTCATACAATCACATCCTTTATACTATATAAGATAATATGCATCAGGAATAAAAATAGATACATATCCTCAAGATAAGTATAAACAAAAAAGAAAAGGATGTAAAGACTTATCAACAAATCCCATGCGGTTATGAACAAAAAACACATTGAAAACATAAAATGCGGACAATATAATGGCACTTACAAAAGATAGTATTCACTGATAAGTAAATAAAATGAAAGGAGGGAATGCTGTTTAAACTCTTATTTCCGTATCGGCTGTCTTTTGCCCTGCCTGAAAATCCGGATGTATGTCACAAACCTCCGTACGATACATAATGAAAGGGCAGGAAAACTATATTTATCACGGTTTGCATGGAAAGGAGTATTGCGGGAGATGAAAATGGATGAAACGGAATATACAGAATTATATATGGAGCTGGAAAAGTATGAGAAGCGTGGGATTGATATGCTGCTTGACGGATATCAGGCAAGTCCGCTTCAGATCGTGACGGCACATATGGTAAAAGAAGCGGGAACATATATGCGCGATTATACGATGAGTGGGGATGGCAATATAGAAACTCTTAGATTTACTGATATTAATGAACACTTTCGGGCAGAAATTACCCCTTAATGCCGGACAAAGTGGAGGTTGTGTGAAAAAAGATGTCTAAAATCTGCTGAAAGAGGCAAATTATTAACGACGCGTGTTAAAAGTGTGATATAATGTACGCGTATAATTGCTAGTAGGAGGTACGGCATGGACGAAAGAGAAAAACGGGATGTGCGGGAATGGAGTCAGACATCAGATACCCGCAGACGACGCCCTGAAAACAATGCCCGGAAACCGGTAAACCGTTCGGGACAAAGCAGACAAAGAATGTCGGAAGCGGGACCTGGACGGAATAGAAGACCTGCGAGACAAAGCAGCAGAGCAAGGAGAAGAAGGCGGAATGCCGTTATACGGTGGTTTCTGTTTTTTGTGTTGATCATAATTGCAATAGGCGGATTTGTTATTTGGAAAAGATACGGTTCAACGAATGAGAAGGCCGATTTGAAACAATATTATGGAGTGGAGTCAGAAACAGATCCTGCGCTTGTAATTGACGATCAGGTTGTGAAACAGTCTCAGAATGCAGAAGAAGGAAATACGCCGGATCCGGTGAAAGTTTATGACGGGCAGTATTATGTCGAATATTCTGTTGCTCATAATCGGATCAATAAGCGGTTTTATTGGGATTCTAATGAGAACGTTCTTCTTTATACACTTCCGGGAGGCAGTGTTTCGGCAGCGGTAGGCAGTAAAGAATATACAGACATAACAGAGAAAAAGAGTGAAGATTATGTGATCCTGAAAACAGAAGGAAAGATTGCATATATTGCCCTTCCGTTTATCCAGCAATACACGAATATGGAATACGAAGTGTATGATGATCCGACCCGCGTAGTGATTACAACTGAGTGGGGAGAGAAGAAAGTGGCTTCCATCAAAAGGGATACGCAGGTACGCTATCAGGGCGGTGTGAAAAGTCCGGTTTTGACAGAAGTAAAGAAATCGGATAAGGTAACTGTTCTTGAAGATGAGAATGACTGGATGAAAGTGGCTACAAAAGACGGGTTTATCGGATATGTGAAAACAAATGCGCTCAACAGTGTTGAAAAAGAGCTGGTATCCCGGGATTATGAAGAACCGGAATATACGAATATTTCGGAAAACTATACGATCAATATGGCGTGGCATAATGTTTCTAACGCCGATGCTAATAGTTATATATTGGAAACGATTGCGTCGACAAAAGGGCTGAATACGATTGCGCCGACATGGTTCAGTCTTGCGGATACAGAAGGTAATATTACATCGCTTGCAGATGCGGATTATGTAAATTACGCACATCAGTCTAATTTGGAAGTATGGGCAGTGCTGAGGGATTTTCATGGAGGAATCAATTCTTATGAAGAAACATATCAAGTGCTGAGCTATACGTCGAAGCGGGCAAAACTGATCAATCAAGTTATATCAAAAGCGCTGGAGACTGACGTGGATGGAATTAACCTTGATTTTGAACTTGTATCCGATGAGTGCGGACCGCATTATGTGCAGTTCGTGCGTGAACTTTCGGTGAAGTGCCGTCAGAATGGACTTGTTTTTTCTGTAGATAATTATGTTCCGCAGCCTTATAATGCACATTATGACATTGAAGAACAGGCGGCAGTGGCGGACTATGTTGTTGTTATGGGATATGATGAACATACAGAAGGATCGTATGAAGCAGGTTCGGTTGCGTCGATCGGGTATCTGAAAAACGGAATATCAGAGGCCCTTAAGTCAGTACCGGCGGATAAATTGATCGCAGGAGTACCGTTTTATACCCGGCTTTGGTTTGAACGGCCAAAGACTGACGAAGAATTTGCGGCAGATGAGGGAACGGAAGCCGAAAATTATCCGAATAAAGTAAAGAGTTCCGCTTATGGAATGGATGATGCGGCAGAACTTATCTCATCAATGGGAGCACAGACGGAATGGGATGATAAGACGAAGCAGAATTATGCCCAGTGGGAAGGCGACGGAGGCGTTTATAAAATTTGGTTAGAAGATACTCAGTCGCTGGAAGAGAAGCTGAAAGTTATTAAAGAAAACCAGCTTGCGGGTGTTGCGGAGTGGAGTCTTGGAATGGAAGGTTCCGGCGTGTGGGATCTCATCCTGCAATATGTAAATTAAAATGTGAACTAAAACATGAAATAAAATATCTGAAAAGGACATCCTCTTTTTGCATATATATTTATATGGAAAAGGAGGGTGTTTTTATATGCGGAAAAAAATAGTTTTCGGAATGGCGATTATTTCTCTTGTGGCAATCATTGTTTTGTGTCAAAAAGCAGGGGTGAGGCTTAAGGAGACGTTTAGGGAAAGTGAAGAAACTAATTCGGGGGCGGTTATAGGGATGAAAGAAAAGGAGAATGAGAAATCGGATAAAAAGGAGCGCGGGGAAAAACAAGGGGAAGCGCATAAGAAGAGAACGGTTGTAGTGGATGCCGGACACGGCGGTCCTGACGGCGGAAAAACGGGAGTCAACGGGAAGCTTGAGAAAGAGCTGAACTTAATAATCGCAGAGAAAGTGAAAAAGCTTCTTGAAGAGGAAGGGATTGCAGTGATCATGACACGTGAAGAGGACGGATGGCTTGCGGAAACCAGGATCGGAGATTTGAAAGAGCGGGTTCGCATTATGAATGAATCAAAGGCAGATCTTGCTGTAAGTATACATCAAAACAGTTATCATGAAGAAAGTGTTTTTGGAGCGCAGGTGTTTTATTATACGACGTCCGGGGAAGGGAAAGCGGCGGCGGAAATTTTGCAGAATGAACTTCTGGAAATTGATCCGGAAAATAAAAAGCGTGAAAAAGCAAATAATACTTATTATATATTGAAGAAAACAGAAGTGCCGACAGTAATTGTGGAATGTGGTTTTTTGAGTAATCACAAAGAAGCGGAAAAACTTTCTGATGAAGCGTATCAAGGAAAAATAGCAGAGGCTGTAGTAAAAGGAATTAAGAGTTTTTTTTTGAAATAAATAATGCTATAATATAGGGCATGGAAACAAAAATAGAAAAGATCGATAAAAACAAAATAAATGAAGAGATTATAGAAGAAGCGGGAATGATTCTGAAAAACGGCGGTTTGGTTGCTTTTCCGACCGAGACGGTATATGGGCTCGGAGCGGATGCGCTCAAAGAGGAGGCGGCGATGAAGACGTATGCGGCAAAAGGGCGACCGTCGGATAATCCTCTGATCGTGCATATTGCAGAATATGAAGATTTGAGGAAGATTGCTGTTAATATCCCGGCTGAAACAGATGCCCTTGCAGCTCACTTCTGGCCGGGACCGCTTACTATGATCTTTGAAAAGAGCGAGGTTGTTCCTTATGGTACGACGGGAGGTCTTGATACAGTGGCGGTTCGTATGCCTACAGATGAAGTGGCGAGAGCGCTTATACGGGCAGCGGGCGGATTCGTTTCTGCCCCGAGCGCAAATACTTCGGGAAGACCAAGTCCGACGTTGGCGGAACATGTTGCGGAAGATTTGGGCGGAAAGATCGATATGATCTTAGACGGAGGAGCAGTTGAGATCGGACTAGAGTCTACGATACTTGATATGACGGTGACGCCGCCTATGATCTTGAGACCGGGAGCGATTACTGCGGAAATGTTTGAAGAAGTGATCGGAAAAGTAGATGTTGATGAGACGCTTCTTGTGGCGGAGAGTGAGAAAGCTCCGAAAGCTCCGGGGATGAAGTACAGACATTACGCTCCGAAAGCAAAACTGATGATTGTAGAAGGAGATCTGCGGGAGGAGATTTTTGCGATTCGCCAGCTTGCATACAAGGCTTATAAAGAAGGAAGAAAAGTGGGGGTTATTGCTACGACAGAGACACTTCCTTTTTATAAATACGGCGTAGTGAAAAATATTGGTACACGGGAAAATGAGAAAACGATCGCTCGAAATCTCTATAGAGTGCTCAGAGAATTTGATGAGGAAGATGTGGAAGAGATTTACAGTGAATCTTTTGCCGCGCAAGGAATCGGAAAAGCGATTATGAATCGTTTGGAAAAAGCGGCGGGGCATACGCGTCTTTCGGCGGCGGAGATCGCAAAACGGCAGAAGTACCGAAGAATCATATTTATAAGCGGTACGGATTCTGCCCGGGCGCCGATGGCGGCGGAGATGTTAAGGCATGAAGATCTGGCGCAGGAATATGTGATTGATTCACGGGGATTGGTCGTGCTGTTTCCCGAACCGGCGAATCAGAAAGCGGAGGCGATCATGAAGAGCGCCCAGATGACCCTTGAAAATCATGTTTCCAGACAGCTTGAACCGGAAACGCTGGTGGAGGATACTCTTGTCCTTACGATCGAGGAAGCCGAGAAAAACAAAATCTTGTCCGAATACGGAACAAAAGCTAACGTTTATACGTTGAATGAATTCGTGGGAAGCGACGGAGAAATCCCGAATCCATATGGGAAACCTTTGACAGCTTACGGAGAATGCTATGAGATATTGCGTGAATTAATAAAAGAACTTGCAGAAAAATTAAATTACATTGCGGAGGAAGAATAATGACAGGAAAAGTAATTGTGATGGATCACCCCTTGATCACACATAAGATCAATTATGTAAGACAGGAAAACGTAGGAACAAAAGAATTTCGTGAGGTGATCGGGGAAATTGCACAGTTGATGTGCTACGAGGCGACGAGAGATCTGAAAATGAGTGATGTTCAGATCAAAACACCTCTTATGGAGATGACAGGGAAAATGCTTTCAGGCAAAAAACTGGCTATCGTACCGATCCTTCGTGCGGGAATCGGAATGGTAGACGGAATGTTATCTCTGATTCCGGCGGCGAAGGTCGGACATATCGGTCTTTACAGAGATCCGGAGACATTAGAACCGGTAGAATATTATTGTAAACTTCCGGCAGATTGTGAAGAGAGAGAAGTGTTTGTAGTTGATCCTATGCTGGCTACGGGAGGTTCCAGTGTGGCGGCGATCAGAATGCTGAAAGAAAAAGGCGTAAAACATATCCGTTTCCTTTGTATCCTTGCAGCGCCGGAAGGAGTTAAGAAGATGCAGGAAGCGCATCCGGATGTAGACATTTATATAGGGGCGCTTGATGAGAAGCTCAATGATCATGGCTATATTGTTCCGGGACTTGGCGATGCCGGAGATCGTATTTTCGGAACAAAATAAAAAGCTTACAGAGAACAGAACAGAGATGAAAGGAGCGGAGTTGATGTCGGGGAAGAGAACAGATTATTTGACGTGGGATGAGTATTTTATGGGAGTAGCCATGCTTTCGGGGATGCGATCAAAAGACCCGAATACGCAGGTTGGCTGTTGTATTGTCAGTCAGGATAATAAAATCCTCTCTATGGGATATAATGGATTTCCGTTAGGGTGTTCGGATGATGAATTTCCGTGGGTAAGAGACGGCGAAGACCCGCTTGAGACAAAATATGTATATTCGACACATAGCGAGTTGAATGCAATTTTAAATTACAGCGGAGGAAGTTTGGCCGGAGCGAAGCTCTATGTTTCGCTCTTTCCCTGCAATGAATGTGCAAAAGCGATCATACAGGCGGGGATTAAAGAAGTAATCTATGATTGTGATAAATATGCCGATACTCCGAGCGTTATTGCGTCGAAAAGAATGATGGATGCGGCGGGAGTCAGATACCATCAATATCATCGTACAAACAGAAAGATTGAGATTGAATTATGATACGGACAGTACAGACAGAGATAATTACGGAAACAATAAAAAAGATGTGCATAGAGGCAAATTACTCGCTTTCTTCGGATATGGTGAAAGCGATGCGAAAAGCAGAGGAAAAAGAGGAGTCCGTGCTTGGAAAACAAATTCTGGCACAGCTTCAGGATAATCTTGAAATTGCCGCTTCGGATATGATACCGATCTGCCAGGATACAGGAATGGCAGTTGTGTTTCTTGAGGTAGGACAAGATGTGCATTTTGAAGGCGGAAGTTTCGAAGATGCGGTAAACGAAGGGGTGCGCCGGGGCTATACGGAAGGTTTTTTGAGAAAGTCAGTCGTAGGAGACCCTATTTTGCGGGAAAACACAAAAGATAATACTCCTGCGGTTATTCATACGCGGATCGTGGAAGGTGATCGAGTGAAGATCACGGTAGCTCCGAAAGGTTTCGGAAGTGAGAATATGAGCCGTGTGTTTATGCTGAAACCGGCGGAAGGACTTGAAGGAGTAAAAAATGCGATTCTTACAGCTGTCAAAGACGCGGGACCAAATGCTTGCCCGCCGTTGGTAGTTGGGGTCGGAATCGGAGGAACATTTGAAAAATGCGCCTTAATGGCGAAGAAAGCGCTTACGCGAGAAGTGGGAAAACATTCGGATATTCCATATGTGAGAAAACTCGAAGAAGAAATGTTGGAGAAGATCAACTGTCTTGGCATCGGACCGGGCGGATTGGGTGGCACGGTGACGGCTTTGGCAGTAAATGTCAACACATATCCGACTCATATTGCGGGACTTCCGGTTGCGGTGAATATATGCTGCCATGTGAACAGGCATACAGTCTGTGTTTTGTAAAAACAGCGGATAAGATAGCAGCAGTGGAAAAAGGCAGAAGTGAAAGGAAACAGAAATGGATCGACATATTTCAGCGCCTGTCGGCAGAGAGACGGCAGAAGAACTAAGGGCAGGAGATTATGTATATATTACAGGCACGATATATACAGCGCGTGATGCTGCGCATAAGCGGATGTACGAAACGCTTCGTGAGGGAGGAGACTTACCTATTAATATAGAAGGGCAGGCGATATATTACATGGGACCGTCTCCGGCACGGGAAGGACGCCCGATCGGATCGGCAGGTCCGACAACGGCAAGCCGTATGGATAAATATACTCCCGAATTATTGGATCTCGGAATGGGGGCAATGATTGGAAAGGGAAAAAGAAGTCAAGAAGTGATCGATGCTGTTGTTCGCAATAAAGCGGTTTATTTTGCAGCTGTAGGCGGCGCGGGCGCGCTGCTGTCAAAATGTATTACATCATCGGAAATTGTTGCTTATGAAGATCTTGGTACAGAAGCGATTAGAAAACTTACAGTAGTAAATCTTCCGGTGATAGTGGTGATTGACTCTAAGGGAAATAATCTTTATGAAACAGCGGTAAAGGAGTATCGGAAAATATGAAAAGAATATTGATGATGGTGCTCCGAAATATAATTCTTGTTCCGTTTATGTGGTGCAAGCTTTGTTATCATGCGCATCACGTAGATAAGTATACGGAGGAAGAGCATTATAAGATGCTGAAGTTTATTGTCCGCAGAGCAAACAAAGGCGGAAATGTGACAATAGCGGCTGAAGGGCTGGATAACATACCGAAAGAAAATGGATTTATGTTTTTCCCGAATCATCAGGGAATGTATGATGTTTTGGCTATTATGGATGTGTGTCCGGTTCCGATCTCGGTTGTTGCAAAAAAAGAAGTTGCAAATATTCAGTTTTTAAAGCAGGTGTTTGCTTGTACAAAAGCATATATGATTGACAGAGAAGATGTGCGGCAGGCAATGCAGGTCATTATGAATGTAGCAAAAGAAGTGAAGGCGGGAAGAAATTATATTATTTTCCCGGAAGGAACTCGTTCGAGAAACGGAAATAAAATCGGAACATTTAAAGGTGGAAGTTTTAAAGCGGCAACAAAGGCACGTTGTCCAATCGTTCCGGTGGCGCTGATTGATTCGTTTAAACCGTTTGATACGAAGTCTATCAGTAAAGTGACGGTTCAGGTTTGTTTTTTGCCTCCGCTTTATTATGATGAATACAAAGATATGAAAACGACGGAAATCGCAGCGATAGTTCAGGAAAGAATTAGGAAAACGATAGAGGAAAAGACGGAACTAGCCGTTTACTAAAACAGTTGCTGAAAAAGGGCGGAAAAAGGTTAAAAAAAACTAAATTAATGGTTGACATTATATAGAACGTTTAGTATAATAAATTTCGCATTATCAAGCAAGAATTGAAAAAAAGCTGTGTAAACAGTCGGATTCAGAATCAGGAGAAATACTCAAGAGGCTGAAGAGGCGCCCCTGCTAAGGGTGTAGGTCGGGAAACCGGCGCGAGGGTTCAAATCCCTCTTTCTCCGTTAAGTGTTATCTCAAAAAGTTTTCAGATTGAAGGAAGCTTTGTACGCTTTATGGTATTCTGCATAAGCGGGTGAGAAAACACGTAATATAATACCTGGAGGCTTGAAAAAAACAAGTCGAAAAAGTTTGAAAAAATTGTAAAAAACAGTTGACAAAGATGAAACGAAATGGTATTATAGATGAGCTGACTCGTTGAGAGAAAGCTCCACAAAAAAGAAAATGAAAAAAGTTAAAAAAGTTCTTGACAAACGATAAAGCTTTTGATAAAATATAAAAGCTGTCGCTTGAGACAGAACAAAGAAAGAACCTTGATAACTGAACAATAGACAACAACCCTTGAAAATTTCTTTAAA